>JAEEGK010004165.1_pt1 | contig 35655 bp, 28 predicted proteins | sample 8958771 | NCBI WGS metagenome assembly JAEEGK01 (sample SAMN16246547, study PRJNA631951) | gut metagenome | biome: gut microbiome; feature: rumen; material: SC-attached | host: Bos | place: Iran: Karaj | collected 2018-10 | reverse complement strand
CGCCGACCTTCAGGGTCATTTGGTTGTCTTTCGTGCCAGGACCCACGGCTACGACGGTTCCTTGTTGGGGTTTCTCTTTGGCGGTGTCGGGGATGATGATACCGCTAGCGGTTTTCTGTTCGGCGGCTGCGGGCTCGATAACCACGCGGTCGGCCAGAGGTTTGATTGATAATTTTGCCATAATTATTCTGATTTAAAATTTAATGATTCAAAATTCAAAGATTGAACGGCGGGGGTTAGTCACATTTCGTGCCAAAGTGGAAAATGGCAGGGTTTTGTCAGTCGGGGTGACAAAGTGACACAAAAAGGGTTTATCTTTGCGCTCGAATTCGATGACCATGTCAAACATTAACGACGAGCGGAAGATCAACGAGCGGTATAAAATGATGACGGAGCAGCCCGTCAGGCGGCTGATCCTCAAGATGGCCGTGCCGACCATCATCAGCATGCTCGTGACTACCATTTACAATATGGTGGACTCGTTTTATGTGGGTCATCTGAGCACAGAAGCCGTGGCAGGCGTGGGCGTTTCTTTCGCTTACATGGCCTTTATTAATGCTTGCGGCTTCTTTTTTGGGCATGGCTCGGGTAACTACATCTCGCGTGCCTTGGGTGCAAAACAGGGGCAGAACGCAGGGCGTATGGCTGCCACGGGGTTCTTCACACCATTAATTGTAGGTGCACTTGTGGGTTGGAGCTGTCTGCTATTCATCTCGCCTCTATCGCGGGCCATGGGCGCCACCAACATTATCCTCCCCTACGCCAACAACTACCTGCGCTTCATCCTCCTTGCCACGCCTTTTATGATGTCGTCGCTGACACTCAATAACCAATTGCGTTTGCAGGGCAATGCCCGTTTCGGCATGATTGGCATCGCTTCGGGTGCCATCCTCAACATCATCCTCGACCCGATTTTCATCTTTGTACTTAACTTGGGTGTCAGCGGAGCTTCGTTGGCCACGGCGGTGAGCCAGTGTTTCGGCTGGTGTGTGTTGCTTTGGGGCACTTCGCGTCCTGGCAATGTGCATATCAAACCGAAGAACTTCTCTCCTACCTTATACTATTACAAGGAAATCACGCGGGGCGGTTTGCCCTCTTTGGCGCGACAGGCCTTGTCGGTCGTGGCAACCATCAGCCTCAACCGCATGGCGGTGCATTATGCCCTGCCTGGCAACGAAGCCTCCACGGTGGCGGCCTTCACCATCGTGTCGCGCATTACTATGTTCTGTTTTGCCGTCGTCATTGGGTTTGGACAAGGATTCCAGCCTGTGTGCGGCTATAACTACGGTGCCAAGCTCTATGCGCGTGTCAAGGAGAGTTACCAGTTTTGCATCACGCTTTCCACGGCCTTCCTGATTGTCCTTGCTACCGTTGTCTATATCTTCGCTCCCGACATCATCTCCTGGTTCCGTGGCGCGGATCCGGAGCTCATCCGTGTGGGCAGTCAGGCCTTGCGCTGGCAGTGCATCGCCTTCCCGCTGATGGGTATGTGCACTGCGACCAACATGCTGTTCCAAAATATCGGATACACTTGGCAGGCCACGTTGCTCTCGATGTGCCGACAGGGTTTGTATTTTCTGCCGGCGGTATTTATCATGTCATGGCTTTGGGGCATCACAGGTCTCGAAGCCGCGCAAGCCGTCTCTGATGTTTGCACTTTCTTGACTTCTTTGCCGTTTGCCATCTGGATTAGCAGAGCGCTTACCGCGAAGTCACAGCAGAATGCGTGACTTTTCCATCTTTCCAAGTACATTCCACCACCTTATTACCTCGGGCGCAAAGTCCTTTGAAATGGCCATTCTTCCATACTGAAGGTAGGGCTGGAAGCAACTCGATTTCACCATCATGGCTTTGCAGCAGCATCTCGGCGATGCCTGCCGTGCCACCAAAGTTGCCGTCGATTTGGAAAGGCGGATGGGCGCAGAAGAGATTGGGATAGGTGCCTGCTGAATGGCTTCCGTCAAGATGGACTGCTGGCTCGAGGAGGTTCCTCAATAGATGATAGGCATGGTCGCCATCATGAAGTCGTGCCCAGAAGCAGATCTTCCATGCCCTCGACCATCCCGTGCCTTCATCACCACGGCGACGCAAGGTCTCGAGGCAGGCATCCATTAATTCTGGCGTCTTTAATTGGGTCAGCATCGTACCAGGATACAAGCCAAACAAGTGAGACACATGTCGGTGCTGCGGTTCCACTTCCTTGTAGTCTTTAAGCCATTCCTGCAAATAGCCTTGCTCACTGACCTGCATGGGTGGGAAATGGGATTGGGCGTCGCGGAGACTGTCGGAAAATGCCGCGTCCACACCCAAAATCTCCGCCGACTGACAGACAGCGTCATACAACTCGCTGACAATCTGCACATCCATCGCACTGCCCATGCACACGCTGACGGGCGTGCTGTCGTTGAGGTAATAGGCATTCTCGGGCGAGGTGGTCGGAGCTGTGACGAGCCAGCCATGCTCGGGTTCCTCTATCATGGCATCGAGGAAGAACTGCGATGCCTCTTTCATCAGAGGATAGGCTTCTCGCAGGAAGGCTGTGTCTTGCGTGAATTGGTAATGCTGCAAAGCATGCAAGGCCAGCCATGCCCCGCCCGTGTTGGTGGCTCCCCACGAGGGATGCTCACCCGGCGCCGTGAAGCCCCAAGGGTTACAGACCACATGCGCCGTCCAGCCACGGGCACCGTAGAACGACTGCGCCGTCTTTCGTCCCGAGGGCATCAGTCCTTTGGCAAAATGGATTAAGGGCAGGTGCAGTTCCGAGAGGTTGCAGACCTCGCAAGGCCAATGGTTCATCTCCACGTTGATGTTCAGGTGGTAGTCGCCGTTCCAAGGCGTCTGGATGGTGTTGGCCCACAGCCCTTGCAAGTTGGGAGGCAACAGATCCTCGCGGGTGCTACTGATGAGCAGATAACGGCCGTAATGGAAATAACAGGTCGGCAACCAGGGGTCGTCGTTCACCAAGAAGTCGATCCAATGCTCATCCAAGGTAAGGTCTTGTTTCTCTTTGGGATTGCCGACCTCCAGCTCCACGCGGTCGAACAGCTCATGATGGGCATTCAGATGGTCATTTTTCACGGCATCAAAGCCTTTCGTGATGGCGTTTTGCAGGTGTTCTTTGACGTATGTTTCGGGATCGTCGCATAAGAAATCGGTGGCGGCACAGAAGTAGATGATGGTTTCGTCGTTTGTGGTGACCGTTTGTGCTTGGGCGTAATACCGCATCCCTTCCACGCCTTCCACGTTGCTGTCCAGTTGGCCGCGCATGATAACGGCATCGGCCTCGGTGACGACTTCGGCTTTTTCGGGGCGGGAGAGATTGATGGAAAACGATTGAGGGGTCCCTGAGCTTGTCGAAGGGCCCGTTGTAATAAGATCATTATTTGCTGTCGGCCCTTCGACGGGCTCAGGGACCTTAGGTTCGACGGGCTCAGGGACCTTAGATTCGACAAGCTCAGGGACCTTAACTCTTACTACTCCAACATCATCAACGCGGGAGATAAAACTTTCGTGCTCGTAATGTTGGCCGCCTTTTTCGAAGGAAACCTTGTGTGTGGCGTCGTTGAGGCACAGCGTCCGCTGATAGTTCGTCACGGAATCGTCGTTGGGATAATGATAGGTGATCGTCATGTTGCCCAAGGTCTGGTAGCAGCCAAAAGGCACCGTGGCGCCTTGTCCGTGGCCAGAGCCTGCACCGCCGCAGACGAAGGTCTCATACATCAGGTTTTGGGCTTCGTCGTTCTTGCCCTCTTTCAACAAGCGTTGTATCTCGGGCAGCGACTGCAAAGCCAAAGGATTGCTGTCGTCGCTCGGCGCACCCGACCACAGGGTGATGTCGTTCAGCACGATGGTCTCCTTGTCAATGCCGCCATCGGGCATCATACCGAGGTGACCGTTGCCCAAGGGGAAACACTCCTCCCAGATTTGGGCGGGGGTGGTACAGGTCAGGTTCCATTGCAACTTTTGGGACTGCTTTTGGCAGCCTGCGATGAGAAGCAAGGGGATGACGAAAGAGAGGAGGCGGTTCATGGGATTTACTACCATTTCTTAATCCAAAATACTAACATCTGGTTCCTTGCACGAATCTAGATATTCCAACCCCTTTAACTTGAGTTCTGAATAATTCAATATTGACAAAGGACTCTCCTCTTTCTTCAAATAAGAAGTGGGTATTACAGAAGCTGTCAACATCATTGATTTTATAGTAATTTCAGTTTCAGATAGAACTCCAACAAATTTCTTTACCAGATCCACATTGTCTTGTAGCCGTTTGTGACGTCGCAAATGTTTCAGCACAAGTGCTTTCTTCTTATCTTTTTCAGGATTTATACCACGCCCAAGGTACTCATCCATCTCGGTTTTCATTTCCTTGACGTTCTTTGCAGTATTTGTATTCTTGCATTCAATGGAATAAAGAATATTTCGGCTAGTATCGTAGGCAAGTACATCTATGTCTCCATAATTATCCTCTGCATCAAAATTACCTCGCTGTTTTATTGTCACATCATGGGGCCAAACTTTAAGTTCAGGTATTTTTTTCAGGTAATTCCTTACTATTTCATTGAATTCTCGTCCCTTGTCCGCTTCAAACTGTCCCAATAACGACTCTATCTGTTTGCCGCCTTTTTTCAGTCTTCCAGAAAAAAGTAAATCTGACAATTGTACACCCGCCTGCAAACAAGAGCGAAATGCAAACATACAAAGCGCTTGTCCATTATCAAGAACATAACGCACAATGGGTCGCCGTAGATAACTAAGTTCCCTGTTGTATGACCAAGGAAAAATATCTTTTCCTTCCATTCCTTCTGGTGGTGTCAAATAGTCTTTCCTCTTGTCAAGGGAAAGTCTGTCAAGACACTTTTTCGCCAAATTGTCTGTGAGGTCTGGACATTTCTTCTGGATGGCCTGAAGCAAGTCTACCTCTAGCATTTCCACTTCTGTTTTTTGCTGCTCCATAGCGATGACGTAACATGAGTATAAGAACTGAAGAATGTTCGAATAGCTTATCCCCCAATCCGCCAAAAAAGCTGAATCAATTACATCATGCTTTTCATCTCGGGTTATATCTGTGCGTGGATGCATGATTGCAAGACGATCCATTTTATTATCAAAGTCCTCTATATCTTCATTTATTCTTTCAACCGTTCGAGCAAATGCAAAACCACCAGTACAATCATTAAACTTGTCTTCATATATTCCGTAGCGGCCAGAACTAAGCTTCTCTATTGTATAGTCTGCTACATCAAGATGTATTGCGTCACAAATACCACCAATGGACACTATCTCATTCATGATGGCAAGAAGGGTTTCGATATCATCTGTACCCGGCCTTGTGCTCTCTGTTTTGTCTTGTGTAGCAGACAAAAGTTCTATTAACGCCCGTGTTGATAACCCAGCATCTGTCAAACGTTTTTCCTCTTTATTAAACTCTTTCCGTTTTTCATCCGAATCACCAAAACAAAGTATCTGCGCGGGTTGCAACATTCTGTTGTGCTCACGTTGAAACACCAACGTATCATGGTTGTTGATGAGCATTCGAAGAAGCCATTGCGTATCAAATTGTTTCAGTTTCTCGTTCAACTTCGCAAGAAGAATATCGACCCCAGTATGGAGAAATTCTTCTTTCTGTTTTTTTTCTTCAAGCTTTCCTTCAATGTCGCTCTCTCCTTCTTTCATCCACTTAGGGAATTGATCAAGAAGTAATTGGCGTGATGATTCATGTATGTATATTGGAGGGCGAAGCCACAAAGGGAAAGTCACAGGATTGTTGGACGCTTCTGTCATCAATATCATTTTTGCATTTCCAAATGGAATATGCTCATCTATGATTTTCAAAGAATCTTTATCATCTAAATCGAGCAGTACGGATATGATTTTATGCATCATTTCTCGTTCTGCTTCGTTATTGGAGCCAAGGAAAGAATGGACATAATCATGATCGAGATGTACGGAGACTCTTGAATCCGATTTAGTTACCACAAGTTCCCCTTTTCCGTCTATTACGATTTCATCATAATGTAAATCCTTGTTGGCCAATGTTTTTTCATCGAAGGAAACTTCGATAGTAACAGGTTCCTGAAAATGCTCAGTAACCAAAGCATCAATTGATGGAGATAAGATTTCCATCCAATAGGCGACTGCGGTGATTACCGTTTCAATTATTGATGATGGATTCTGACCATCAGTTTCCGTTTGTGAGCATTTTACCCATATAGGGACTTGGTAACTTTCACAACTCTTGGTCGCTTTGGCTGATAGAATTGACTCGTAGACGTTAGCATCGTCCAAATCCCGCTGAACTGGAACATAGACTAATTTATCTCCAAAAAGTTGAGGTGTGCCATGGAAGTTGAGTTTCTCCTTGCTCTCAAATATGAGATGACAACCATCATTGGGCACTATTTGCATCCAATCAGGCTTTGCTTCGTCAGACATATAGAAACTTTCGCCGTAATGCTTATAGACAGAATAAGTATCTATCTCCTGATTGTATGAAGTCATCAATGAAGGATAAGCCGTTTTGGTACGTGCATAGCGGACAAGACTCATGTTGTCCCATTTTTCTGTCTGTACTAATTGCAGAAACTCAAAGGCAGAAAAACATAGAAGATAATCCGACTCGGATTGGTCGCCTATCATCAGATTAAATGTTTCACCCATTGACGAATAAAGCACCAATGTCAGTATATGAAAGTCCTTAACCCTTTCGTCTTTTCTGATTTCAGCGAGTGTGGTTCTTAAATGGATGTCTATTTCTCCACTCACAAAACGTTGAACCCCATCTAATGCCACATCAGATGCGGAGTCTGTAGCATAGTAAACATACGCCAACCAATTGACATCAATCTGGAAAATATCTTCTAAAGTTCTTCTGTCACTTTTCAGTATATCACTGAACGTGCCCACACCCCAATGGAGATAATTAATGCATGCGGCTCCTAAACGCATCCATACGCCATAATGGGTTGTTTCAACAAGTTGCCACAAACAATCGTGTTTTACTGCGGTTTTTAAGATGAAATTATTGATGGCACAGCCTTGATTAGATATGCCCACAAAGTAATAGATTCCGTCGTTTTTTACTATAGGATGATAGAGAATAGGATTTTCGTCCGAATTATCCGTTAAGAGTTTTGGATCATTTCTGTCGAGCAGGAATGGGAGTAATGTATCTCGATTCAATCTATTCAGTCTTAAGAATTCTGACATCATCTTCTCTGAGATGGCGAAAACATTGTTAGTGAGTGGCTCTTTGATTAGTTCACGGGGATTGTCATTACCCCTAATCATTCCTCTGACATTTCCCCTACATGCTATGAGTTCACCAAGTTCAAGCATTAACACGATTCCATAATACACTTCCTTATTGAATGATTCGGGAAAAACGTCGCTCTTATGGAATATTGCCTCCGTCATTGCACGGAACAACTCTGCCACATGGGTAGATAATCCTGGGAAAAAGGTATAGTTACCACCAAAGAACACGACATTCTCTGTGTACAGATTGAATGGCATATCTTCCATAACATCGTATGGATATTCTTCATCAATAAGCAACTTAAACTCTTCAAAACTAGGTTTTTTTGTACCTTTTCCAAGTGCAGCTACAGTCAATTGAGACAAATGCTCAATTCTTAGATTTTTTCCATGATTTGCTGGATTAAGTTGCAATGCAAGCAGATAATCAAGAAGTGGTGCTGCTTGATGTTGCTCAAGATATGCTATAATTTTTGGTGCATGCAAACTGGATGAAACAGGCACGGTATGACTTATTTTCGTCAAATAGTCTTGCGCTTGTTCAACAAGCATACAGCAATGCTTGTATTTCTTGCCACTACCACAAGGACACGGAGCATTTCTACCAATCTTCTTAATCATATAGTTCTTTTTCAACTATCCTATTGACCCTTTTTACAATACTCCTTAAACACTCGTGCAGGCATAGCTATGCCTTTGGCGGCATTTTGGTCTATACCGTATGTGAAGGATAATGTTAGCGGTATGTATTGCCCAAGTTCAAGTCTGACACGATAAGGTTTATCGTAACCTGTATAACGTTTATCTCCTCTCTCTTTATCCTTATCCAGCAGTTCTTTTGCATCAATTACAGCGTAAGAGGAAACTTTGTAATAACCCGAAACCTTGTGATCTATTACCGCAGCAAAGTATTTGACTTGGCTGAAATCAATACCTGCCAATAACGTAGAATAGCCCGAAATGAAGCAAGTGGCTGTTCCGTTGACAATCTCTTCTACATTCTTGTTGACATGTGTGTCAACAGAAGACAGGAAATACGGACCTCTTCCGCCACCTTCCTCCACATATTCCAGCCCTTTCTGCGGGATGGCCGTCTCCACCAGCGTCTGCATAGCGTGATTGTCATTCAACCAAGTTTCAATTTGGTGATACAACACATCCTCCGATGATGTCGGGTCTAATAACAGGTCGTTGAATTCGCCATTTTCCTTATACATTTCATACCAATGGCCACCCGGTTTTAGCGGAAATGCACCAATGTTTACCTCGTCAACACTTCGCTGATAATACGAGTTCACAAATTGCTCTCTGGTCAAATTGCCTGGATAGAGTACATAACCGCCTATCACTTCACGTTTCAGTTGTTCATCGCTGGAATGGGTGTAATAGATGGCATCGCGATAGCGGTGCATTTGGTTGATGGCATCAACCGGTGGCACTTCCACTCCGTTGCGCGAGGGAATAGTGGTGTCGCGGATACGGTATTTGGCATCAAAAAGATAGGTGTACAATATGGCATCTTCTTTCTTGCTCAATCTCAACACAATATCAGGCCGCTGTTCTGTGGTCTTGGAAGTCGTATCTGCTATGTCAGTATTCTTGTTAGTGTCCGACTCATCGGTAAGATGTTCCTCATCGTCTGTGGTGGCGTTATACATCACCGATGCCAACTGCACTTCAGGGTCTTCATTCTCCCAAAAAGTGACTTCAGATTTGCTGCCTTGAATCAAAGATTTGACAAACTCACCTTCTGTTTGGCTTCCTACTGTTCGCATCGTGATCAAAAATTATTGGATATACCTAATACGAATCCCATCATTTGAAAAGTTTTGATTCTAATTTATTCTTTTTGGCTGTTGTTTCATAAAGTTCCAAAATGTCGTCATAATTCACAAAAGAAAACCGATCCTTTTGAGGTTGATAAATTTCTAAATCTATTGTTTGTAAGTATTTCTCACGATGTTTTTCTGGAGCAACAATATAAAATTCTGTAATAAAATTTTTCAGTTGAAGGCTTCTATTAAAAGCTCCGTTTAAAGTTCCAATACTATCAACTATTTCGAATACTTTTTTGGGGAAAGCTAATCCACTGTTATTAAACCATATAACATCAATTCTTTTTACTTCTTGGATGATACTTCCATACGAAAATTCAGGTAAATTATGCAGAGTTGCAATATTATTAAGTTTCAAATTATCCCGATAGATTGCAGACGGGTCAGCGGTATAGGTCAAATAATTATTGAAATTGCCTAATTCCAAACAAATTCCCTCAATATAAGAGTGAATTCTTATAGTGTCTGATTGTGCAGGCTTTTTCTCTTCTTGATATTCAGAAAGAGCATATATACTTAAGCCTATCTTTTTGAATCTTCTACCATTTCTAATTTCTCTATAAAGTACTCCTCTTATTCCCGCTTCCCAATCTTTAGAATCTTTTGCATTTGGATAATATTTGCAAATATTGTCATATATAATTTCAAGACTTGCTGTACCACCGTTATCTTCCATCACTTTTGCTATTGCTTCTACCTTGGTCATAATATTGATGAATTTATGTTGTTAATAATCGCCCTAAGAGGCTCTAAATGAAAGAATAATGCCCTTTCCGAAAAAAGTTTCAATATATCTATCATAATAAGCAGGAATAAACTGGATAAAACTGTTTATCTCTTTTCTTTTTCCTCCTCTATTTATAATAACTGGGTCCATTGTAAGATTTCGTCCAAATACTTTCACATCGGCATCGCCTGCAACACTTTGCCCTCAATCATTTTTCCGTTTTTATGTTTATTGCGTTTTACACCATCGGCTCCCCATGTACCCCACTGTTTGAAGAAGAAAGCTGCTCCTTGCGCCTCAGTCTGGCGTTTGATGTTAAGCACCCACTCCTCTTTCATCGGGCGGGCTTGTGGGCCACTCTCACCACCTACAATCACCCAGTCGATATGAGTCAAGTCCAACTCTCCCAAATCTTCAATTAATGGCTCACAGGAAAGAAACCGTATGGGCGCGTCCAAGACCCGAAGACAGTCAATGCGTGGCTTAGAGGTTTGTGCTTCCACGGTCACACCGAGCCATGCATTCTGCGGCACATCGTGGGTGAGGAAATACTCCGCCATGCGGTCGGCCCGTTTGGTAAGCAATTGATATCGATGTTGCGGCGTGCGGCGGATGGTGTCCATCACCTTGTCCACAAAAGAGAAAGGAACGTCCACATGGAAGAGGTCGCTCATGGAGCAGACAAAGATGGTGTGAGGCTGCCGCCAAGCGAGAGGCTCATCAAGGCACTCGTCATGCAGGGTGACTTGGAAACCATTGGTGTATTTTTCAAGCCCCATAGCCTTCAGTCGGCGCGACATCACCTCTGCATAGCAATGGGCACACCCCTGCGAAATCTTGGTGCAACCCGTTACGGGGTTCCACGTTTTGTCAGTCCATTCTATTTTGGTGGTTTTCGTTGACATAGGCTATTTGTTGATTATCTCATGAGCTATCTTGACGGCACTTTCGTTATTCGAAGCACAGGCAAAATGGAATATCGGCATATTTCTCGTGTTGCACAGAACGAGTGGCTGCTTTGTAACATATTTGAATATAGTAGCCATTTGTTGGATGTACAATTCCGCAATCTTTCGGATGGGTTCTTTCACTTTTTCAATCACTTCGACATCGCCAAACAAAGTCATATCCTGATGCGTGCTATAAAAATAGTTTCTCAAAAAAGCCTCGTCTTTTCCAAAGAATGATGTGAGTTTTTCAATATGGGTCAGCTTGCATTTCCGGTCAAGCAGCCTATTCACAATCACGCCTGTTGGAATCAATATCCACAAGTCAGTGCTAGTGCCTTTCAGTCTTTCTATTGAACTCCAATCCACTTGCATTCCAAAGGGATCCAGCAAGACGAGGGCCTTCAATTTGCTGTTTTTGCGCATTGCATCCGCCAATTTGGTAACTTCTGTATTAGCATCCGAATGACGAAACTCAAGACGTTTATCTTTTTGATAGGATGCGAGTTTCTCTTGCAGTTGTGAGCTTGATGCGGCATCTTTATCTATAAAATAATAGAAATCGAACCCGTCTTGGACTATATTCAAAACACGTTCTGCGGCTCCCTTATATGGTGTCAGTTCCTCTGCTGCAATTTGGTGTTCGTCAATTAAATCTATCATCAGTTGGTTATCTTCTGATGAGGTATCTTCGTTACGAGAACCGCTACCTGCAAAACCATCAAAATAAATCAGTTTCCAATCATATTGACCACGGTATTTATTCATAATGGTTAGGTACGCATTGACATACTTCTCAAATGCGTTCAATTTCTCCTCTGTCCAGGAACCGCCCCACGATGAATTGGGTTCACCAACCATCATACTTTTGGAAGGCTCTGCCGATATTTCATATTTCTTTACCATTGGTCACTTTTATCAATCTAAACAGATTTGCAAAAATATAAAAAAGCTCGAAAACACATACATTCCAGAAAGTGCTTTTTACCCATTTCACATTATATTGTATACATAAAAACAGAATTGTTACAATGCTTTCGCTGCATTTTTGAACCTATCAAAATCCCGCCAACTGCATGGTCACTGTAGGAATGAGCAACAAAGCCCCGATGACGACCAACACAAGGATAAACTTCCAGATGAAACGCACCCATTTTTCCCACGGGATGCGGGCCACGCCAAGGGCGGCCATCAGCACACCGCTGGTAGGCGTAATCATGTTGGTGAAGCCGTCACCGAATTGGAAGGCCACCACGGTGGCCTGGCGTGAGATGCCAATCAAGTCGCTGAACGGTGCCATGATGGGCATGGTGATGGCGGCCTTGGCCGAACCGCTCGGAATGACGATATTAATCAAAGTCTGGATGCCGTACATGATTTCAGCCGAGGCAATCTTGCCCATGTTGCTCATTGACTTGGAGAGGCCATAAAGGATGGTGTCAATGATGCCACCGTCCTGAAGAATGATGACGATACCACCCGCCAAACCCACGATGACAGCCGCCGAAAGGATGTCGCCCATGCCTTCGAGGAAGAGCTTCGCAATGTCGCTCGCGCTCTTGTCGACGGACAAGCCACTGGCGATGCCGAGCACTAAGAACAGTGAAGCAATCTCCATGATGTACCAATCGTAGCCCAACACACCAATCACCAAGAAATAAACCGTGGCGAAAAGCAAAGTCAAGACGAAATAATGCACCGTTTTGCGCAAGGTGACGATGCTCAGCAGGATAAACAACGCCGTTCCTATGGGCAGCAAGGGCAATGTGGTCTCGCTGTTCCCGATTTTCAAGGTAGTCATCGGGTAAAGCACCGAGAATACGATTAATACTGCTGTCAGGAAGGCGAAAACAAACCATGCCTTGCGCGGGGTGTAGCGTTCTAGTTCCTCTTCTTTCACCTCCGCCGACTTGCGCCAATAGGCATCGTCTTCATACATGATGGACGACTGCGGATTTTTCTTCACTTTGTTGGCATACCATAGCACGAAAATGATGCCCACAACGGTCAAAATGGCCCAACAGACAGCACGGTATCCGATGCCCGTAAACAACGGAATCTCAGCGATACCTTGTGCGATACCGATGGTGAACGGGTTGAGCATAGCACCCGAGAAACCGATGTGTGCCGCCACATACACCATGCAGAGACCCACGATGCTGTCATAGCCCATCGAGATGGCCAAAGGGATGATAATTAAGGCAAAGGCAATCGTCTCCTCGCTCATGCCGAATACGCTACCGAAGAGGCTGAATAGCAACATAATCAAGATAATAACGATGTTATTCACCCCAATTCTCTGCATCAACTTATTGCGTTCCAAGCGTTTGGTAAACTTCAAGAACGACATGATACCCATATCGATGGCCTTGCTTTTGTTCATAATCCAAAACGCACCACCTATGATTAATATGAACACAATGATGTTGCCCTGTTTGACAAAGCCTTTGTAGAACGCTGAAAACACTTGCCATGTTTGCGGCTCCGCGTGGAATTCTGCGGTCGCTGAGCCTGTCGAAGAGCCGCTTTCCGGCAATTGGTCAGCATAATAAAATGTCATCACCGTCTCCCCGCCAACCTGCTCTTGGACATATTTCCCAGGAGGGATAATCCAAGTGAGCACCGCAGCTATAAGGATGATAAAGAAAACTATGACGAAGGTATGTGGGACTTTGCGCTTTTTCATCGTGTTCCAAATTTAACTACGTTGAATCTTCGATTTGTGGGGCAAAGGTATTGAAATAATCCCTATTTTTGCACCAAATTGAAAATTCAACGGAGTTAAATCTTAAATTTGAACAAAAATGAAGAAAATCCTGACTCTCTTATTGATGGCTGTCTTAGCGACTTTTGCCCTGCCAGCAACGGCTCAAGAAAAGAAGATGTTCACTCCCACTGACGCTTCCTACAACAACCGCGCAGTCTATGCCCAACGACCCAACCAACTGAAATGGATCGGCAACTCCGAAATCCTTATGCAGGTGCGCGACAAGGAAATCGTCACCACGATGCCTAACAGCAAGAAAGAAGCCACGTTCCTCACCGTCGACGAGCTGAACGGCTTTACCAAGGGTGAAGGCATCAATGACTTGACGCGCATCCCCCAGCTGACCTGGATCAACGACTATCAAGCCTATTTCTATGCCTTGGGCGACAACGGTATCACGCTCAACAAGATGGACATCAAGCAAAAAAGCATTGAGGCCATCACATCGATTCCCTCAGGTGTTGCAAACCAGAATATCTGTGAGTCCACGCTGAATGTAGCCTATACCATTGACAACAACCTCTATGTGGCCAAAGGCGACAAACAGATTCAAATCACCGACAACCCCGAAGGTGTGGTGGCCGGACAGAGCGTGCACCGCAACGAGTTCGCCATCAACGGCGGCATCTTCTGGTCGCCCGACGGCAAACTCCTCGCCTATTACAGCATGGACGAGCGCATGGTGACCGACTATCCTCTGGTCGACATCACGGAGCGCATCGCCACCGCCAAGCCCATCAAATACCCCATGGCCGGCATGACCAGCCACCAGGTGACGCTGCACATCTACAACATCGCCACGGGTAAAGAGGTCGTCGTCAAAACTGGCGAACCTGCCGAGCAATACCTCACCGCCATCACTTGGAACCCCGACAACAAGCGCATCTATATCGGTGTGCTCAACCGCGAGCAGAACTATTTGAAGTTCAACGAATACAGTGCCATCACAGGAGACTTCATCCAAACCATTTTCGAAGACCGCGACGAGCAGTATGTGGAGCCCCAAGGTCCCGCCTACTTCCTGCCCAACAACTCCGACCAGTTCATCTGGAAAGCTCAGCGCGACGGCTACTATCACCTCTATCTCTATACCATCAGCAAGAAGGCCGTGAAGCAACTCACCCACGGCGACTTCGTCATCACCGATTTCAACGGCTTCTCAAAGGACGGCAGCAAGATCTACTACCGCTCCACTGAGGTCAGCCCGCTCGAACGCCATTGCTACATGATGGACATCAAGAGCGGCAAGGTGACAAAACTCACTAAGGAACACGGCACCCACAACATCGTGCCTTCGGGCAATGGCAAGTATTTCCTCGACTTCTACACCAGCACCGATGTACCTTACAACGTGGACATCATGGATGCCAACGGCAAGTTTGTGAAACGTCTGCACCAAGCCGAGAACCCGCTGAAAGACTATAACATCGGCGTGACCGAACTTGGCACGCTGAAAGCCGAAGACGGCCAGACCCTTTACACCCGCCTCATCAAGCCTTACAACTTCGATTCTTCAAAGAAATACCCCGTAATTGTCTATGTCTATGGTGGTCCTCACGCTCAGCTCATCACCGATGAATGGACGGCAGGCGCAGGCATCTATCTGAATTACCTTGCTCAGGAAGGCTTCCTCGTCTTCACCCTTGACAACCGTGGCTCCGCCGACCGTGGCGAGGCATTTGAACAGTGCATCCACCGCCAGTGCGGCCAACTCGAGATGCGCGACCAGTTGGTGGGCATCAATTGGCTGAAGACCCTGCCCTATGTTGATGCCAACCGCATCGGCAGCGACGGCTGGAGCTATGGCGGCTTCATGTCGACCTCTCTGAAGATTAACCATCCTGAGGTGTTTAAGGTAAGCGTGGCAGGCGGTCCCGTGCTGGATTGGAAGTACTACGAAATTATGTATGGCGAGCGTTACATGGACACGCCTCAAGAGAACCCCGAAGGCTACGAACTGACCAGCCTCGAAAACAAGACCGACAAGCTGGAAGGTAAGCTCCTGATGATTCACTGCACTACTGACGATGTCGTAATGTGGCAACACAGCCTCGTCTTTGTTGAAAACTGCATCCACAACGGCAAGCAGTTAGACTATTTCGTCTATCCCGGCCATGGCCACAATGTTGCTGGTCCAGACAGGGCGCATTTGATTACTAAGATTACGCAGTATTTTAAGGATAACCTATAAAGAAGACTTTTTGCAAAGCAAAGCCCCTGCCGAACCTTCGGCAGGGGCTTTATCATTAAAAAAACATGATAATCTCTCTTTTTCCTTGTGAAATGTAAAATCTTTCACATTTTTTCTTAGATTTGCACCCGAATACCTTTGATTTTATTATCTAAGGTATGAGACAAGGTTAATAAAGAATATTCATCTATGTAGCTGGATATCAGCGCAAATATGAATAGGTTATATGCTAAACAAAACTCAATTGAAACCACGCCCAATTGCATGGTGTCCCTCGGTTTTATGCCTAATACTCACCAAACCATTGTAAATCAATCCGTTGAAAACAAAGCAATAATGCATTGGTACCCCATGCGAATTACCTACCATCGGGAAATGAAAATCAAGGCTTTGCTTGACGAAATGGGTATTGAAAGCTTTTTGCCCATGCATTGGGAAGTAGTGGAAACAAAAAACAAAGGGAAAAAGCGCATGCTACTGCCCGCCATTCACAACTTGATTTTCGTCAGATCCACGCAAGAGTTCCTGACCGAATTGAAAATGACCCGTGAGGAGTTTGCCCCAATGCGTTATATGATGAAACGACCATTATCGAGCGGAGAGAAAAGTGAAATAATGCTTGTACCTGACAAGCAAATGGAGAACTTCATTCGAGTTGCCTCCGTGCAAGACGATAGGGTGATGTTTCTTGAAAGCAACGATTTCATCAACAGAATCGGCCAGCGCGTAAAAGTCATTGACGGCTATTTTTCAGGCGTTGAAGGCGTGGTCAAAAGAATCAACAAGAATAAACGGATTGTGGTTCAATTGGAAGGCATAGCTGCCGTAGCCATCGCCTTTGTACCCGCAAGTCAACTAACACTATTATAAATTCAAATCACCTAACGATGGACAAATACACTCAAAGATTGGAAAACCTTCCCGTCGACTTACTGCACATTGCGCAATCGTATGCCAACGACAACAAGTCTCCGAAGATTGAGCCTGCACATCTGCTCCGTGCACTACTCCACAAAAGTGTCGGGTTGATACATTTCATCGAGGACACACTCGACGAAGACTACTACTATCTTGTCGACTGGGCTGACATGCGCATGCAACAATGCGACAAGTCACCCTATGCGATGAAGGGCATTGAACTTTCCCACGATTCGGAGAACGTCGTAAAAGAAGCTGTTGAGATCAGCGAAAAATGCGGCCTATCCGAAATCAACACCGTGTGCCTATTGACATCACTCGTGACACCAGGAATCGGATTCAGCTACGAACAGTTGAAGACCTTGCCTTTGCAGGCAGAAAAAATCATGAAGACCTTGCAAGGTGACGGCAGCGCCATGGCAAAAGCATCAACTGGAAGCTCCACTAATAATAAGGTATCAACTGGAGGAGCCAAGATGGGAGATTATTGCCTTCCGATGATCGATGAAACACCAGAGTCGGCAGTCATTGGTTTCGATTCAGAAATCATGTCGGTCGTTGAGGTACTCGCCCGTAAGGATAGAGCCAACATCTTGATTGTCGGCGAAACTGGCGTGGGTAAGACCAGTCTCATCCACCGTCTCCTGCAAAGCTTACGCGACAAGAAGGTTCCAGCTTCGCTCGAAAACCTGCAGCCTTACGAACTTGACCTGATTGCCATCAGTCAAGGCGTAAGTTACAAAGGCGAAATCGAAGACCGTTTCAAGACTGTAACCGAAAGCCTCAAAAATGTTGAACAGCCTTTGCTGGTCATCGAAAACTTCCATCGCGTGGAGGACAAACAATCGATACTGAACGGATTGCTGCCAGCCATCAAGAAACTGTTGTCAAAGAACCAGTTGCAGATGATGTGCACAACCACGACTGACGGCTACACCAAAGACATTGAAAAAGACAAGGAGTTTACTGCATACTTTGAGAAAATCACCGTTGAGGAGCCTAATGAGTCGCAAGCTATTGACATCATCCTTTCGAGACGGGAAAACTACGAGCAATTCCACCACCTTTCCATCGAGGAGGATGTACCCGCCGAAATCGTTCGACTTGCCAAACGATACATGCCTGACCGTCGTTTGCCAGCATCCGCATTGGATTTGCTTGACCGATCCATGGCCTCTGTAAAAATCGCCAACGAGATGGTAGCTCTTTCGGAAGCCCAAACTCCTCAACAGGAAAAGCTACAGAAAGACGCAGTCCGCGATGTCGTGTCAAAAATGACAGGCATTCCGATGGGTAACATCCAATCGGAGGAGAGACAGAAACTCTCCAATGCTGAAGAGACCCTTCACAATCGTGTCGTTGGTCAAAACCACGCCATCAAGAGCATCCTTGATGCCATCTTTGAGTCGCGTTCTGGATTGAACAAGAAAGGGCAACCCATTGGTTCGTTCTTCTTCCTTGGCCCCACTGGTACTGGTAAAACCGAATTGGCCAAGTCGCTGGCGGAGTTCCTCTTCAACGATGAGACCGCCATGCTGCGTTTCGACATGTCGGAATACAAGGAAGAACATTCTGTAGCCTTGCTTTACGGAGCGCCTCCCGGATACGTGGGTTATGAAGAAGGCGGATTGCTTGTGAACCAAATCAGACAACATCCTTACAGCGTAGTGTTGTTCGACGAAATCGAAAAAGCCCACCGCTCAGTGTTCGACCTCTTCTTGCAAATCCTCGACGAAGGCAAGCTGCACGACCGTCTAGGGCGCGTAGGTGATTTTTCCAACGCACTCATCATCTTCACCTCCAACATCGGCAGCGAATACATATTCAAGGCCTTTGGCGAAGGCAAGGTACCCACCCATGACCAATTGTTGGAAGTGATGCAAGGCCAGTTCCGCCCAGAGTTCCTCGCCCGTTTGACGGAAATCGTACCCTTCTCGCCCATCACGGAAGAGATGATTGACCGTATCTTTGACATCCATATCAAGAACCTGCTCAAGACCTTAAAGGAGCAGAACATCAAGTTGGAAATCGACGAAACGGCACGCAAATACGTCACCAAAGTTGGCTTCAACGCTCACTATGGCGCACGTCCTATCTTGGGTATCATCCGTAAGGAGATACGCAGACCTCTTTCAAAGCTTATCATCTCAGGACAAATCGAACCAGGCGATACGGTTACCATGAAATATGATGAAGAAAAGAAAGAAATAGCATGGGAAATCGATAGTCCCGACGAACAGACAGACAACAATAACAATCAACAACAATAAACACCTATAACCTATGGCAAGAAAAACTGTAATTACAAAAGTTTTGGATGTTGATGCCCAAGACGGCATCATCGAATTCCCGCAGAACAGGACGCTCTATGCTGACCAGTTCACCGATGAAGCTCCCAACACCGATGAGGAGCGTGAAGGCTTCAAGCCCAAAAACATGAAAGAAGTGTTCGAGCACTACCAACCCAGCAAGACTGGTGTCGCCCTCGAGACCGAAGAAGGCGGTGCTGCTTTTGAGGATTTTGCTTTCAAGTCAATCAAAGACTTTGAAGATGACCAACTCATTGCTCAAAGCGAACTGCTCAGCACGGAAAAAGGCAAGATTGATGCCTATAACGCCGTCATCCAACAATTGGAGAAGAACAAAACCTTGCGCAATACGCTCAAGGATGATGCCGCTCGCGGCAATCTCACCAACGCTCTGAAAGCCCTGCTGGCAGAGATAGAAGACGCAGAAAAATAAACCATCAAGACCCAACTACTATGGCAACAGAAGAAATGAAAAAAGAAGCCCAAGTTTCAGGGCCAGAGCTTAAGGAAAGACAAAAAATAGAGAATCCCGCTGGGCTTTTGCAAGACAGCCTCGGTGGACTTGACAAGTTCGGTGGATTCCAAATGCTGAAAGGCATGCTGAAAGGTGTCGAAAACATGGATCCACGCCGCAAGGCCGTGAAAAACATCTTCTTATCGGACTCGACCTATTCGGATGCCAGAAAGAAACTCAAGAACGAACTCGAATTGTGGGTCTCCATCCTTGAGAGTGGCAATGCCGATCCTATGGAAACCATCGAATCGTGCAAAGCCAAGCGCGACAAGGCGGAAAAGAACATGTCGGACAACCTCTTCGCCATCCATGACGAGATCAAGAAGCTGGAAATCACTTACCGTACACTCGACTCGTTCTTCGCCAATGCCGGACAAGGCAAAGTCGACTGCATCACACTGATGAATGTCAATAAGGAGGAACTCACCGCCCACGACTCAGAAGACACTATGGCTATCCGTGAGGAACTTGAGCAATATTACGACCGCCTCAGCTTGAAGAACAACTACAGCCTACTGGTTATGCCAGGTTATCTCGGTGATGCCACTGCCATCAGGATGTGGGCCGACACCGCCTTCCGCAACAAGGTCATCATGCTCACCGACTTCAAGGACAGCCTCGACTTCGACATGCTGAAGGAAGAACTCGACAATGCTAACCTGCAAGGCCAAGACGCTCAGTTGGCCAATGTGGTCATGACTTGCAACTACATCCTTGGTAGGAAAAAGTCGGAACTCGCCAACGAAGACGACGACGTTTACTTCCCAGGTTCGGGAGCCCTGGCAGGCCGCATGACCAATACCGACGAAATCGTCATTGCACAAGGTGCTGCGGGCAAGAAATACGGCACGCTGAGCAATGTGAAAGGTGCACGACTTGACCTCCGCAAAGCACAAATTGCAGCCCTCATCGACCAAGGTGTCATCCCGATGGTGGAGGAAGATGGCCGCACCATGGCCTTCTCCAACCGTTCGCTCTACAACGGCGCGACCATTGGCCTGCAAGAGTACCCCATCGTGCGCGTGTTCGACTGGATTGGAAAGGTGTTCCAGAACTTCTTCAACGACGAAGCTTTCATCAACTGGAACTCGAACGTGAAAGCCGAATTGCAACAGGCTATCCACGACTTCCTCAGTGACTATAAGGGACCTGGCAAGCTCATTGAGAACTACAACTTGAAGAAACTTGACCAGGACCCGAAGACCAAAGACATCAAGATCGAAGTGGAGCTGAAGCCCTTCTTCGCAGCCAAAAACTTCTTCATCGAGCTGACAGGCCACAACGGCACCGGCGGCACCGAATGGGAACAGGATGTCAAATAAAATGACCAAAACAATCAACCCAATAATCCACTTATTTACAAACAAATTAAAACCGTTGAATTATGGCAACAAGAACAGCAACTATCAATGCCGACGGCATTAAAGAACGCGAAGTTCTGTACGTGAAGTACGAACTCAACCAACAGACCGATGTTGAAGGCCAACCCACTGGCACCACCCGTGGCGGCAAAATCCACATCAAGGTAAAGTCGAACGACGACGGCAACACCGAAATCCTGGAATGGATGTGCGACACCTACATGAGCAAGAGCGGCACCATCTCCTTCCCCAACCGTCAAGGCGGTGAGATGAAGAATCTCCAATTCAAGGAAGGTTATGTGGTGGAATATTCCGAGACCTACGACTCGACCAACGCACTGTTGCAATATGAAGAGTTCACCATTTCCGCTAAGGAAATCCAAGTGGGCAACGCCCGCCACAACAACCGTTGGACCATCGACAACTAATCCATCACCAAGCATCCGTTTTGGGAGGACTTCCTCCCAAAACGGTGCTTACTCAAAGATAAAGCCATGGCACTACAAGGCAAACTAACCATTCTTGGAGGAAGGACATACGGCATTGTGGAATGCTCTTACAGCTTCAGCCAAACCACCGATGAAACTGGCAAGCCCACTTCGCGCACTAAAGGCGGCACCATCACTTTCACAATGCCCTCCACTAGCGACGAAGACACCTTCTTCTACCATTGGATGTTCAACAAGACGGAGGTGCAGTCAGGAAGGCTCAAGTTTACCGTCTTCACCAGCGACAACAGAAAAAGCTACAAGACCATCGAATTCACCAACGCCTACTGCACCGAACTCAAGGACTACTTCAACAACAATGATAGCAAACTGATGTACACCACGGTGACCATCAGTGCAGAAATCATTATAGTGGGAACCTTACTAGACCAAGCCGTATTCTCAAATGAATGGACTTAACCTATGTCAATATCAGTAAAAAACATAGTCGTCACCATTGGCGGAATCGCTTCGAATGGCTTCGACATCACCATTGAAGGCATAAAGTGGCGCCTTGACAATTTCTCACTCATTCAGAGCCTTTTGTCATACAACACTTTGTCGTTCGATATGCACAAGGGGCCAGAAGAAGGATTGGAGGAAACTCGGCATTTGCTCTGCAGCCAGCTCATCGGAAAGGAAATCACCCTTGCCCTCAATACGGAAAACATCGAGAACCTTTCGCTCAACTCGAGCGACGAGAAGACCGCCGAGATCAACTTCAAAGGCCTCATCTTCTCGGCTTCGGGCAGTCGAAGGGAAACTGAGTATTCCGTCGTAATAGAGGCGCGAAGCTGGGAAGCATTGCTCAACGACAACCCCAACTGCAAGTCATTCGAGGAAATGACACTCAATGACATCGTTAGCGATGTTGTTGATGATTACGGACAAGAGATCAACGCCAATGTCGATGCCCGCTTCACCGAATCTATCCCTTATTGCGTCCAATACAACGAGACCAACTACCAATTCCTGCAACGGTTAGCCCGTAGATATGGCGAATGGCTCTACAATGATGGCGAACAAATGGTGTTCGGCAATCTCGTCAGCCAAGACTCAGTCAGTCTCAACTATCCCAGCAAGGACATCCCGTCGTATCACGTAGACTTACAGATGCTACCTGTGGCCTTCCATCACGTTGCTTCTTCCTACAACGCCTATGATGCAACCAAAAAAGACGGTCTCGGTGAGATGCAACTCGAATACAATGAGCTGAACGAAAGCGCTTTCAATGCCTCGCAAAAATGCTTCACTAAGGAGACTCTCCAGAACCTCCATTCGGGCGGCTATGCCGATGAGGACGGGCGCGAAACCATTTTGAACGTCTCGACCAAGACACAAGCCCGAGGCGAAAAAGCCAACATGCTGACCTATTCGGGTGAGACTTATTGCTCCAAGCTGAAAATCGGTTCCACCTTGGTCATCGTCGACAACTACATCACCGACCTGTTTTCAAACGCCAAAAGCGATGTCGAGCAAGACGAAATCCTCATCACCGAACTGGTGCATTATTTCTCGGCCGACGAGCAATACAGCAACCACTTCTATGGCATCCCTTCGGCTTGCGACTATCCTCCTTACGCCAATAGCGATGTCTATCCCGTGGCTCCCTCCTGTCGCGCCAAGGTGACCGACAATGAAGACCCTATGGATTGGGGCCGCATCCGTGTGCAATTCGACTGGCAAGCACAACTCGACGATAGCATGATGACCCCATGGCTCCGCATCGCTCAGCCTTACGCTGGCGGCGGCAAGGGTTTCAGCTTCATCCCCGAGATAGGCGAAGAAGTGATGGTTGACTTCGAAGGCGGCAACGCCGAACGACCCTACGTGAAAGGTACCTTATATAATGGTATTGGCGACCCCGACCCCGACTGGCTACCCAGCAACAACAGCAACAATCCCATCAAGGCCATCCGCACCCGCAACGGCCATACCATAGAGATACACGATGAAGGCGACGACGGCTACATCCGCATCTACGACAACGAGAAGGAGAACTACGTTCTCACCTTCTCTACAGATGAGAAACTCATCAAGTTAGAGTCGACGGGCAACATTGAATTGTACGCCAAGAATGATATCATTATGAGAGCTGGACACGATATGAATATTAAAGTAGATCATGATTACATCCTAGAATCCAAACATGATATCATAACAGATGCAAGGAATGAGCACACATCGCACTCGGATGAACGGATGAATTTGGATACAGGCTCGGAAATGTTCATTCATTCAGACGAAGATATGTATCAGTCGACCTTTGCCGACTACCACCTGCAAGTAGATGGCAACACGAAAGAGGAACTCAAGAAGAATCTCACCATCGACGTAGGAGACAACACTGACATGTCCGTGACCAACAACTTGGAGGTGGCTTCGAAGAATATGAACCTGCAGGCACAGGACAAGATGAACCAGTATTCGGTGACACACCAAATGAATGCCACCAACTCCATGTCAATTTCAGCTACTTCCAGCATTGACATCAAGGCACTAGTCATCAAGGAAAACTAACAATTCAAACTCTTTGTAATTTGTAATGAACGACGTTGGGGAAGATACATCTGCTTTTTACAAAATGTCAGCTCAACTATCCGAGGACATAGCCACTGTCGGTGGACTACGCGACCAAGCCATAGAATTGTTGACGCCACAAAGCTCGATAAGGTTGCCCAAAGGGTTGCGTGTCATAGCCCATAACTTGAGTGATATTACATATGTGTTAGTTGCGACCAAGGCTTTGGTCGACCTATTTATTGAAATTGGTTCAGAACAGTTGTTCCAGACCATCAAAGAGAGCAAACTGAACATTACCAATACCAATACCCGAAGGATATTGCAGGTATATATTCCCAGTTTACAGAAAGGTCTGGACGACATCAAAAAAATGATGGTCGATGACTATGACCGCCCCAGTGCAAATTTACGAGCACGCATTGTTAAAGAACAGACTTATGTACTTCGGTCGTTTGTAGAACAACAGGCCAAGTCATTTGTCGACACCATAGACTTATTCCCTATAGAAGAGGGTTCTCTACAATTGCTCTGTCTGATGGCCAAAAAGGGCGATGAAACCATAACGCATTCCATCGACAACACGATGCGGATTGCTGACACTCCTCTGGTATTAGTGACCGATGCCCCTAGCATGCTGGAAGCTGTCAGGCGAAATGACGAGGCAACCATCTGTCGACTTCAAAAGAATATGATTGAAGCTCGCATGAACCCATAAAAATAAACAAATGGCAGATTCATACGTATGCACAACAGCAATGATGACTTGCTCCTTTGGAGTAGCGACCTGTCCCTTGGTGGTTAATCCCTCAAGGACCGTACTTCTTCAAGGAAAACAACGGGCAAACATTGGCGATTTTGCACCCATAACAAACATTGCCTCATTTGGCATGTGTTCATCTCTCATCAACCCAACTGTTGCTTCTGCGACGGCGGCAGCCATGGGTGTATTAACCCCTATGCCATGCGTCCCCGCCATTGTGTCGCCCTGGATGCCAGGCAAACCAGACCTGATGGTTCAGGGTATGCCAGCACTCACTAAGTCATGTACCAATATGTGTATGTGGCAAGGTCAGATAAAGTTTGTTACCGATGGACAGACTCCCTCTCCGCCTCCAATGACCACACCTCCGCCTGGAAAAATGAGCTGTGTACCCTCGGGCAAGAAAAGTCCGTTAACCCAAGAAGAGCAAGCAAATTTGTCTGAAGAAGAACGCGAGCAATATAACAAGGAGATGGCTCAAGCTTCGAAAGCTGGTGACACCAACCAACTCTCGGGGGACGTATGGGAAAAGACTGCCAATGACTATGCCCAAAAAGGCGAGAATGAAAAGGCAAAAATGGCTCATCAAATGGCTGTAAAAGAACACAATGCTGCAGCTAATAAAAAGAACACCGCCATAGGCGCGGTGAACGAAAAGTACCGAAATGACAAGGTTGAAGAAGAAAGGAAAAACCAACTAAGAGAAAAAGCTAAAGAGTATGTGAGCAAAGATGTGACAGAAGAAGAGTTGAATACTATTTGCCAAACTGATGCAGAGAAAGTGAAGTTTATAAGTGCTTTAAAAAGAGAACGACGCGATGAAGCACGTAATTTCTACAGAGAAAACAATCCTAATATGTCCACAAGGCACATTGATTCAGAAATAAATGCTATCGACCTTAACAAACCCATAATAATACAAACGCTTCCTCCACCAAATCAAGTCTATAGGTATCACGACCCAGAAAAACCGTATATGGGTGGTTTTGCTTGCTTAAAAAAGGATGATGGTAACATTCCAATAGCAGAAGAAATTGGCGTTGTTCCTTTTATTGTACGTAGCGATGCCAACAGAACAATCGTGGATAGGAAACTAAGTGTTTTTGAAATTACTGAAGGAGCAAAAGTGGTTTGCCTGAAAAGCACTGCAAAGCCATATTATCCAGCGCCTGCTGATGACGATTATAGCACACCTCGTTTTGCCGACAATAGATTACCCACAATTGGAGGGGCAGAACAATTGCGAATGGGTGGTAATATCATAGGGAAATTCAACTACTTAGAATCGATTGGTGAGAAAAAAGATAAAGAACAATAAAAGGAATGCTTCTTGCTTAAACTAATGATAATATGTACACGCCTCTCCCCAACACTCCAACTCGAAGCCAATATCGCATCTTGCTTAATGAAACCATAAGCATATTTGACGAGTTAAGTAAAAAAACTTCGCTGCCTCTTTTCAAACAAATTTTGCAAGAACTAAAAGACATCAAGGCTTTCGTTGTTGACATTCCTATTTTTGATGACTGGGAAAAAATCAACGACAGATTTTCTATCGGTGCCATTGCTACAAAGAATTTCGAAGAGGGTAACGAACTACGCGACCGTCTTTGCGATGTTTTCGGAGGGGCTATAGAGTATGCGGAAATGAAAGAACTTTGAATCAGAAAATAATTATCGCCCTCAATTGAACAACTAGAAGACGCATAGAAAAAAATGTGAATTGATACAATATCATCCCAACAATATACTTCTATCAAGAAACTAATAACAATTAACAATATCCAACCATGTGTTACGGATCAAAAACTAATGCATCATCATGCCAAACAAATAATAATTCTACGTCACTAACCCAGAAAAAGAAAATACAAAAAAAAGTATCCGTGGTTTTTGGCATCTGCCCTCCACAAATGTTACTTGACCCTAATGGTGATTTAAAAAAAAGGGGGAAAATACACCTTGCACATTTAATAAAAGAAAAGTATGGAGCAACAGATAATGATGAAAAATATGATTACAAAGTATATATTGATTGCGGTGATTTGATTTACGATACATGTTCTATGCATATGTATACGTACGATGGAATGATGAAGAAGTTGGAAGAAGCCATCGAGAAACTTAAGCCATTCCTCAATACACTAATTATTTATGGGGAAAATGTGCATGTGAAAATAGATCTTGCCGTTTATTATCCTATTGAAGGGCTAGCCTTTGGCTTTTGTAGCTTATTCAAGCATGTTTTGAAAAATGAAGAAACTAATAAATACAAGGATTTCATTAATTACGCAAAAACACTCTCTCATCATCTTAATAGTTATTTAGGCTTTTCGTTTGGAATTCCATACGTTGCCTTCATTGAGTTAGTAGGATTGTATCAAGAATCTGATGAGGAGCGGGCAAAACGTATTGCCAAAGAGGTAGAATTAAGGCGGGAAGCTGAAAGACAGATTCAAGAAGAAAACGAAAGAATAAGAAAGCAAGCTGAATGGGAAAACCAAAGTGCAAAAAATCATTGGGTTTTAGGTGCTATTGCTGTAGCAGCGGTGGTTGTGGTGGTGGTGGTTTGTGCACCTGTTGCTATAGCAGCAATTGGAGCTGGAGGTGCTGCATTAGCTGCAGGTGGAACCGCGACAGCTGCTATAGGCGCAGCAACAGCAGCAGGAACAGCAATGGCAGGAACAGTTGGGGCCGCCGCTACGATAAGTACAGCAACAGCCATAGGAACTGCTGCATTGGCTTCTGATCTTGCTTTGCATGTAGTTGAAGCAAGTGCTGAGGTTATTCATCCTGACTTAAAAGCAGACTTAGAAGGTCATGCCAAAGGGGCGGCAATGGATACAGTGTTCCTATTGCTCAGTTGGGAACGTGTTGTTTCTGTTTTTCGCGCTAATCCATTGTTAGAAAGTGTTTACTGGTCAGGAAAATATATTTCAACCAAAACACTTAATAGCATATACAACATTGCTAAATTGTCACCAAAAAACATACAGGCTCTTAAAGCGAGACAAAGTGCCTTGAGCAGTGACATAAATAAAGTAAATAAGGAATTTGATAGTAAGATAAGAAAGTACACCTCTTATAGAAAAGACGATTCCGTTCAAAAATTTAGACAAGATTATCTTAATGGTAAAGACATCTCTAGAGACACTGCAAAAACAGACTATAATGTTGTGGCAAACGAAAAAAACTGGAAACAATTATTAGAAGATTTAGAACCTTATCGAATTAAATATTCAACTTTAAAAACAGAACTAGATTTAGTTGATAAATATATGAAAAGTATGGAAACGCGCCTAAAACTGAGTAAATATGCGCAATTCCTTAGTAGTCCCAAGTTTTTAACGTATCTAAAAGACGGAAGCCCATATAATTTTACGAAAGAAATATATGGTGATTATTTATCAGTAAAAGATTATGTACAAGGACCAAAATACACTATCCCTGAAGACCGAATGATTACTGAAGTTCCGCTCTATTAATAATAATAAATGGCATCTTTAATAGTTTCTTATCTGGCTCCCAAATTATATCCCGTCAAATTGGCCTATTTAAGTCTGTATGACAAAACTGGCAATCGCGTAGAAAGCATTTTCGAACTTCAAGACGCAGAATGGGGGCAATTATGCGACTTTGTTTTGGCAACGAATGAGGTCACTCTAGTACCATATTATTTGGACATCATATGGCTATCAGCCGTAGAACAAGTGTGCTACAAGATTCAAATGACACTTGATGCACCGAGAATCCTGAAATTGATGCAGGAGAACGAAAAGTATAAAGAAAATGGAGATACTTCATATCTTACAATTGGTCTTGCCCCATACGGCGTTATTGCCTTATGGCTTAATGCCTTTCGGAAATCTGTTTTAATTCATTCAGCCACAGCAGAACAGGTAGCAAATTTCTCCAATGAGGTTTCCATCATCCAAGAGACCAGTCAGAAACTCCTTATGAAAAACACCGATGCACAAAAACATCTCCTTGAAAACGGCATGCCACCAAAAGATTTATTCTATAAATGGATGCAGCAGTATGATTATAGATACGTTCCTTTAGAAGAGTATTTTGATGGGACAAAATGGAGTCCATATTCTGATGAAGATTATTATTACGACAACATAGATTTGGATGCCATTTGGGATATGCGCACTGATGGCACTTACCATAAAATAGATGACGATGCTCTTACATACTATCACAAAGCAGGGTGTCCTCAACGTATAGCTGTAACTTGGCACGAAGGTACCCTTCAATTTAATGCGTTCTTTTGGATTGACTGCACAATGTTCTCTGAACTGTATGAAAGTATTAACAAGTTTAATATCGAAAAACGTGCTGAATTTTTACTGCGCCTTGATTCCCGCTCTATGCGTTTTGAGTTAGCCTTGTCTGTGATTGACATACCATCAAATCCTCAAATGTTACCAAGCGAGGCCTATCAGTGCATTATCTTCCGTAACAACTACGAATACTATAAAAGCGAAAACTACAACCAAGAAGATGGCGCCTGGCGATGGTAATTCCATCATTATGACCTAACTCGGCGATAAACAAGCCAACATCACAAAACGACTACATAAAACTCATCCAATATGAAAAGAATTTTACCCTTACTTGCCCTGCTGCTGATGTCGGTGGCATTCATGCAAGCACAAACCCAAAACACCCTCCGCAACGAGCCCATCACCCTGTTGGACCAAGACTGGGAAGACAGCTGGAAGGGCTGGACCTGCTTTTCAATGGAAGGCGAAAACTGCGAATGGTCCATCGGCGAATCGCATGGAAACCATTTTGCCCAATGCAATGCCCAAAACCAAGGAGTCTGCGAGTGCTGGCTCATCTCCCCCTCTTTCAGCCTCAACGACATAAGTGAGGCCACACTGAGCTTCAAGACAGCCCGATACTATGAGGGATTCAACATCGGGTCCGATATCGAGGTGTCCTTTTCCAATGATTATTACGGCCAAGACCCAACCATGGCCACATGGACAGCCTTGCCCTGCACCTTGGCTTTTAGCAACGAATGGTCAGAATCAGGCCCCATTAGCCTCGACGCTTTCGAAGGCGACCGCTGTCGCATTGCATTCCGCTCTATCAGCACGGAAAACAATGCCTCCGGCTGGAAAATCGACGACATTATGCTGACCGCCAACAAGCCAGTCGAGTCATTCAGCATCACCGTACTCGAACCCGAACATGGTAGACTTTCAGCTTCGCAAACGGAAGCCGTGACAGGCGACACCATCTGCATCACAGCCATCCCTGATCCCAATTACGTCCTGTCGTCGTTAACGGTTAGGGAAGCCACGTTCCTCTTTCCGCAATCGGTCGAGCTCTTCGATGACTACTGCTTCGTCATGCCCGCATTCGACGTGGTCATCAGAGCCACTTTCTCAAAGACCGAGCTCCCCATCATCCATGGAGGAACGATGAAGCTCGAGCCCATCTGCGCAGGTGACCCTCTCCAACTTGTCGCACCCGAAGTCGACAATGCTGACTATGGGGAATGGCAGATTTCGCCCAATGACTCATTCGATATCTATATGACCTACACCGATCAGCAACTTGACGCCAGCTTCGACGGATGGAAGCTGAGATACATGGCCGTCAATGAAGCCGGAACGGCTTATAGCCAAAAGGCCATCATCACGGTGTATCCCAACATCGAAGAAAGCGAAATCGCCCAAATCGTCGGAAAGAAATGCGGCACTAATATCGAACACATCCTGGTGTATCCCGTTGCCGGACTCTACTACCAATGGTATTACAACAACGAGCCCATGACTAACACAGCCCAATACATCCACAACGAGAACGGACTCAAAACTGGAACTTATCGTGTAGAGGTCAGCCACTTCAAAGATGCCAATGGATTGCGTTGCTCCGTATCCTCCGACACATACGAAGTGAGGCCTCGCTCCTTCGTCTCTTCCAATCCCCTGAAACGCGATGTCCCCTTCTTCTTAGAGAACGACGGAGAAGGCGAAGGCTGGCTCAACGTCTATTCCGCTGACGGAAGGAAGGTTCACAGCCAATGGCTTTCGGAAGGGCAAAACGTCGTAAGCCTTGACCTGAAGTCAGGCCTTTACGTGTTCAGCATGACCAACAGTCATGGCACGACAACGGAAAAAGTTATCATTCAATAACCTGCATAATACCTTATAACGATGAAAAAGCTACTTTCAATATTGGCCATGATAGCCATCGCAGTCACTGCACAGGCTCAATCACAATTGAAGACAGTCAGAGGAAAGACCAAAGACGGCAAATCGGTTGTCGTAAGATATTATCCAGGATCCTATGAGGATGCCATCGAATCGGTGTCATACCAGGTGGTTGATGACTTGCAGTCCAACGTGAAGAACTTGCAAAACCAAATAAAGACCGAACAAGGCAAGCTTAACGAGGCCAACAATGAGGTCAAACGTCTGCGCAAGGAACTTGAAAAACGTGCTGACCAGGCCACCATAGATTCCCTCAATACAGTCATCGAAGAGAAGACACGTACGATTAACGCGGCTAACAACCAAATCGACATCCTAAACAGCCGGATCCGGCAACTTGAAGACACCAACGTTTCATTGAGAACCAGTATCGACTCTGTCCAAAGGATTCTTGACTCCATTCGAAAGACAAAAAACAGGCTCCAGACGAACCCAGGACAGCCCAAATCCATCATCGGCGTGGAGGCTGGCTTGGGTCAAGTCATCTACGGCAATACAGTCAATACAGGTTGGAGCCATGAGCCCAGTTTCAGCAAACACATAGCCTTGTATTACGGCACGCCCCAACTGGCGAAGTCCTTCCCTATTTCACTTGAAGCAGGTGTAGGCGCCCGTCTCTTCGGCATGTCTGCAAGCAAGGTTGCCTATCAGATAACACTAGATGAACAAGAAGACGCGGACCATCATTCGTATCAGGCCCAATACCAATACAGCGATCTCAACGAACAGCTCTCGTTGACCTATCTTGACATCCCGATTCGCCTTTGCTTGGGCCAACCCATCAAAGGCAAGACGAGCGTCTATGCCAAGATCGGTATCACACCTTCCCTGCTGCTCAATTCCAGCTTCACAGGCAAGGGAACCTACACCCTGAAAGGCTATTACGAGCAAATGCAAGTCACGTTCGAGGACATTCCCGAGTTGGGCTTCGTCACCAACGCCGACTGCTACCCCGAAAACTCACAGCCAGACATGAAGCGTTTCGTCCTGTGGGGCAATGTGTCAGTCGGGACATACGTTCCTTTTGGCGATTCGCCCTTACAACTCCAAGCCGGCTTGAAGCTCGACTATCCCTTCATGGAGCTTGGTAACGCAGCCGAAGTCAAAGCCCTACCTGAAGGGATGGGCATATTCGGAAAGAATGGGAAGATAGTAATTCCTTCGTTCAATTTAGGTTTGATTTACAATTTAAAATAAAACATAATACATCATGGAAAACCAAGAAGAATTTGTTATTCACCTGACCATTGACGGCACTTCCTTTGAGGAAGTCGAGGTGAAAGTGACCGACCCCAACAAGACCATCCGCGACCAAATCAACAGCATCGTGCAAGTCTTCGAACTCCCAAGAATGGACAATGGTGGCAACCCCATCCAATATCTTATGGGACAAATCATGGACGATGGCGAAGAGCCCGAAATCCTCGAGTTTGAAGACGAGAACGGACGCGAACAATGCCTGCTTGACTACAATGTGCAGTCAGGTGACCGCCTCCATCTCATTTCAGTACCCATTGCAGGATAACAATTAAAAGTAGTGTCATGAATGCATTAATTAACAGTTTCAACCAAAAGGATTTGTCAGGTCGCGATGCACGCCTGTGGCAGGAATGGAAAGAGCTCGACACACTCTGCAACAAACGCAAAGAGACCAGTGCCAACCCGCGCGAGCCCTCCATCTCCTACATTATCCGCAAGAAAAACGTCATGGGTCTTCCAGTAGAATATGAGATTTGGTATCGCGTCAAGTCCATCATTGGCGTGGAAGATACTCCAATTCCTCGCGCACCCATTTTCGGCAACCTACACAAGATGAGCATCGTGCTGCCCAACAACTATCCCTCGGCCGATGGCAATCCCATCTTCACTTTCCTTACTGACATTTGGCATCCCAACATCCGCTATTCGGGCAGCTTCAAGGGGCATGTCTGCCTTACCATCAAGGAAATGGGGGTGCTGGCCTCGTTGAAAGATCTTGTGCTTCGTGTGGAACGCTATCTGAAATACCAGCTCTACCATGCCCAAAACACATACCCCTATCCTGAAGACCAGAATGTGGCTGAATGGGTGCGTGAAGAAGGTGAACCCAATGGCTGGACACACTTCAGGCAAAACGACGAGTATAGCTCTGAACCCACCGAACCAGTTGCTACAACACCCGACCCCACACCGACACCGATACAACAACCAGTCAAAAAGACACTGACAATATGAGAAAACCACTGTTCATACTTTCATTGCTTTGCTTCTTCACTCTGGGACTACTTGGCCAACAGGTTGTCACTGCGAATTTGAGTGAAAACGACGATTGTTATAACGAGCCACTGAAATATGCCAATGGAAACATCTCAGTGTGTGTGATCTATTCTGAGGAAGACGACCAACCCTTCCTTTCAGTGACTCTCGAAAACACCGATGAATCTACCTCGTTTCTTGTTTTCGGACATGCTTGGTCAAAGAAAGAGCTTCGCAGAGCTCGCATCGTCAACAAGACTTCCAACAACAGCAACAGTGAGACCTCCAAATTTGAAGCCATCTCTTTTGACCAAGAAATAGCTCCCTCCGAGGAATTCAAGTTCCAAGGCATCGAAGCAACTTGTGAAGAGGAATTTGTGTGCCAGTTTCCTTTCTACATCGCCAAGAAGAAGAAAGGCTTCTTGGGCATGTGCAAGAAGACCGTCCTCTATGAGAAGCAAATCGTGGAGCTCCATATCACCATCGAGCCCAAATACGATGAGGAATTCCTCAAGCTCCGAGAAGAGGTCGATGCATTGTGCCAGGAATACCAGTCCAAGGTTGATAACAACAAGTTTTGTTCCAGCCCCAACCACAGCCCTTCCCTTAGGAGCCAGACCAAGAAATATGTTGATAAGAGAGACAACTTGAAAAAAAGCATCATTAAAAAAAGGATTCAAAACGATTGGGACGAGGACAGCAAGCCGTTCAAGAAATACCAAGAAATGCTGACCCAACTCGAAGCCATCAATCCTGAGACCATCCACTATGACTGCGGCAATCATGGACACTCTTGCAGCTATTGTAATTTGTCGTTGGAAGAGATTTATCGCAAGCTTGAAAACTATTACAAAAACATCTACAGCGGTTCCAAAACGAAGTCAGAAGTGTGGGGAGATGTCAACAAGTTGCACACCTGCTATTCAAAAAGCTCAAGGAACCCAGACCGAAAGAAAGAAAGCTCGGTGATCAAGGACGGAATCGCCAAGTATTACAATCTAATCAAAAAAATGTGATGAATGCTGCCAAAACCATCTTGTTACCTTCCCTTTTGTTGCTGTGCATGATAGCCTCGGCACGCCAAGTTACCGACACGTTGACTTCTTCCCAACAAGACCAGGTAATCTTGACCTACGACGTGGCTCAAAAGGATGGTGCGTTGAAGATCTCTTTCAAAGGCGTTAACAAGAAAAAGTTGGGAAAAGCCAACAAAGACAAATATGACGATCTGACCGAAGTGAAAGTCATGTTTTTTGACCGCATGGGGTCGTTCAAGGGAATCAATTTCAGTGGAATGGATCCTTCCGTCTTTATGGTTCCATCGGAGCTGGAATATGAGCGTTCGGAAGATGGTTATTTCTTTCTTGACGACAACCCTGTCCTTTCGTTTAAGGGAATCCCCAAAAAGAACACCGTCATTTCTTTCCCGATGTATTTGGCCCATTATGAGAAAAAAGCCCATTACAAGCTTTTTTCTCAATGTGGCAACCTTGTCATCAGGCTTGGAGATTTGTTTTCGCAACCCCAACAACAGGGATCAAAAGATGCAGAAAACACCTTCATAGAAGTGGAGATTGACGGTGAGCTCTCCGAAACCGAAGCCGATGCCCTTGCCAGCGTCAACTATGTCTTGGACGAATTGCAAAGCGTCAATAGCCTTCCTTTCAGTGATATGCTGAACAGTGAAATTGAAGGCTTAAAAAAGCTGAAATACAAAGTCCAAAACCAAGAGATTGCCGAAAGAATCAATCAGGCATTAACTTCTTTTGAAGAGAAAAAACAATCGTTGGAGAAACAAGCTGCAGCTGATGCAGCTGCCGCTCAACTTGAAGCAAAAAAACAAGACAGCATTGCCACTGCCCAAGCCCTTCAACAGCAAGAAGAAGAAAAGGCTGAAGCTGAAGCAAAAGAAAAGCAAGAGAAGAAACGCAACATTTGGATGATTATAGGCGGTGCATTGTTGGCTATTTTGCTTTTCACTGGCAACCAACTCATGCAGAGCTTCCGCACCAAGAAAACCCAAAAAAACTTGATGCAGATGCAGCAAGATGCAGCCAAACAAGCCCAAAACAAGGTCAAGCAAAAAGTGGAAAGCGAAATCAAAAAGAAGACAAACAAGGCTGCAGAACAAGCTAAACAAAAAGGAAAAGAAATGGTGCAAAACGGCATCAACAAAGCCACTTCCGGCAAAACCAATGGCAACAACAAAAAAATATCCATTTGAAACCATGAGTTTTCATCGAATATCAAAACTTTGCCTCCTATTCCTATTGCTACTGATAGGAGCGACAGGTTGGGCACAAGACCCTTCCATCTATAACAGCGATGGCTCCGTCTACAAGCGGGATGTCATTCAGGGTTTCAATACCTATCTTGACCAAATCGACCACCAGCTTCCGGAGCGACAGGAAACACAGATGCGTATGGCCAGAGGCTATATTGAAAATGTACTGTTCCCAAACAGTAACATATACATCCGGTTAGATGATGACGGAGGAAGAGCCTACACCGAAGAAGAGTATATGCAAAATTTCCGTGACTGCGTTGATGAGATGGCTCCCCTCGTAAATGAAAAGCGGCTACAACGAGAGGA
>JAEEGK010004164.1_pt1 | contig 35655 bp, 28 predicted proteins | sample 8958771 | NCBI WGS metagenome assembly JAEEGK01 (sample SAMN16246547, study PRJNA631951) | gut metagenome | biome: gut microbiome; feature: rumen; material: SC-attached | host: Bos | place: Iran: Karaj | collected 2018-10 | reverse complement strand
CAAAAGATGATGAAACCGAGACTCCTTGTCATAGTGTTTGCCTTATTGGCGGTGGCCTGCACCAAACCCAACGAAAAGGCTGAAATCAACCTGAAGATCGGCTATGAAGTCAATGGCAAGCCGTTGGTTACTGACTCGTTATGCTACGAGAATGAAGCAGGAAACCAATTCCTCATTACCGAGATACAATGGTTTCTCTCCAACATCGAACTGAAAAACGAAGCAGGCGATTGGATTATACTCCATCAGCCAGGTCTTTCCGACACTTTGGACATCAGCCGAGTCTATTACATCGACACCGACATTTCTGAATCGCAAACACTACAATCCAGCCCTGTGAAAGTCGGCCACTACACCGCCATCCGTTTCACCTTTGGATTGGACGAAACCGACAACTATTCTGGGCTTTTCAGCGACCCGCCTGAGTCGGAAATGTTCTGGCCCGATATGCTGGGCGATGGCTACCACTACATGAAACTGAACGGAAAATACCTGAATTCAGAAGGCCGTCTTGCCCCCTTGGCCATTCATCTCGGCATCGGGCAGAACGAGGATTTCACCGAGTTTTATCAAAACTACTTCATCGTGGAGTTGCCGATTGATTTCGATGTCAAGGCGAACACTGAAAACCAACTTGACTTGACGATGGTCATCGACAACTGGTTCCGCAATCCCCATACGATTGACTTCAACGAATTTGGCAGCCATATCATGCAGAACCAGACCGCACAAAGGCTGCTTAGCGGCAATGGGAAAGACGTGTTCAAAACAGGAAAGCCAACTGATAATGAAAACAATACGAAAATGGAAAAAGACAATAAATTGGCAGAAAAGTTCAAAAATGTGATGCAAAAAGCCGCACCAAAGCCGCATTTTTGGAGTTGGGAAAGCATGAAGGAGAGAATGGAGAACTACAAAAAAGACAAGGCATGAAGCGTTTCAACTCGTTTGTGGTCTTCATTGTAGCCTTTATGATGGTTCTATCTTCCTGTAAACCAACGCAAGAAGAGCCCTATCATCCGACTCCCTATGAACTTACACAGCCCTCTTACTTCCCATCGAAGAACAACATCCCTGCCGACAATCCCATGACCGAGGAAGGTGTTGCCTTGGGTAGAAAGCTGTTTTATGACCCACGGCTTTCGGGTCGCGATGGAACGGACGGCATTCGTAGTTGTTCTTCGTGCCATCATCAAGAAAAGAGTTTTGAGTTTGGCGCTCCAACGGGCACCCACCATGCCATGTTGCCGCTGATTAACTTGGCCTGGAACCGCACAGGCTTGGGCTGGAATGGTGGCGTGGCTACTTTGGAGGATATGGTATTGGCTGCGGTCACAAGTCCAGTGGAAATCAATGCCGACACCAACCAGGTAGTCAAATACTTACAGAAGACCGACGATTATCCCGAGTTGTTTTACAAGGCTTTTGGCAGTCACGACATCACCTTTGTCAACGTTGAACGCGCCATTGCGCAATTTGTGCGGAGTCTAGTCTCTGCCGACAGCAAATTCGACCGCTATCTGCTTGGTGAGGAAGAACTTTCGGAAGACGAGTTGGCTGGTTATGAACTATTTTGCACTGAAGACGGTGCTGACTGCTTCCACTGCCATGGTGGCGGCGGTCTGGCCTTGATGACCACCAACCTGTTCTACAACAATGGTTTGGATGATGAGTTCAACGACCCTGAAGACCGCTCAGTCATCACAGGAAGCCATTGGGATAGAGGTGCTTACAAAGCCCCCACCCTGCGCAATATCGCCGTATCGGCACCTTATATGCATGACGGGCGATTCACCACCTTGGACGAGGTCATCAACTTCTACAGTGAAGGCGTGAAGGACTCCGAAAACATCAACCCGTTGATGCACCATGTAATGGACGGCGGCGTGCAACTCACCGACTTGGAAAAAGCCCAGCTGAAGGCGTTTTTGAACACACTCACAGACGAGGAATTTCTGAGCAATCCTAATTTCACAAAACCCACAAAACATGCAAAACCATGACTTTCCCTTGGGGCGACGAGCGGCGATTCAATAGTTACAGCAACTACTTCACGAAGCAGTTCGGGGGGCGTGTGCAGAAGATCAGCATCGACGCGGGCTTCAGTTGTCCCAATCGTGATGGGAAAATCAGCATAGGGGGATGCATTTTTTGCAGCAATGCCGCTTTTAACCCCTCCTATTGCAAGCCCGAGAAAAGCATTAAGCAGCAGATTGAAGAAGGCATTGAATTCCATCAAAAACGGTATCGTCGCGCCAATCAGTATTTGGCTTATTTTCAGCCATTTTCGAATACATACAAGCCGTTGGAGGAGCTGAAAAAGATTTATGCTGAGGCTTTGGAAGGCATAGATTCCCTCCAACACACAAGCCTGTGCAGGAATGACATGCCTTCCCAAGCCCTGGAAAAGCCAAGCATCATCGGTGTCGTCATCGGAACGCGACCCGATTTGATTGACGAAGCCCTATTGCAGTACCTCAACGAAATCCAGAAAACGCATTATGTGATGCTGGAATATGGTGTGGAAAGCGTTTATGACGAAACCCTAAAGCGCGTCAACCGGGGCCATGACTTCGCCACGGCGGAGAAGGCCATCCACATGACCGCCGATCACGGCATACCTTGTGGAGCACATTTCATCTTCGGTCTGCCTGGCGAGACCAAAGCCATGATGCTCGATGCCGTCGACGTCATCTCGCGACTGCCTTTGACCACGGTCAAGTTCCACCAACTGCAAATCTTCAAGGGCACCAAAATGGCCGAAGAGTATCTTGAGCATCCTAAGCATTTCCATCTCTTCGACTTGGAGGAATACATTGATTTCGTCATTGACTTTGCCGAACGACTGAATCCTGACATCGTCATCGAACGCTTCGCTGGTGAGGTGCCACCGAGATTTCTCGTTTCTGAGCCTTGGATGAAGTTGCGGTATGACGAGGTGTTGAGCCGCATCGAGAAACGGATGGAGGAAAGAAACATTTGGCAGGGAAAAGAATTCACCCCGCATTTGGTTAGCTGACAAAAAAGTTGTATTTTTGAGGCATTCAAAACCTCATTATCATGACAAAACATGCTATCTTTTCGAAAATGGTAAGAACCATTGCGGTCTTCGCTTTGGCTTTGATATTCAGCGCCTTCATGAGTGGCGACGATAATAATGCACAGCGTTTCAAGGATGCAGCCTTGAACCTCGACAAAACCAGTCACACCTTGGTCGACGAGTTCGACTATTGGCCGGAATGTGGCATTCGCGTCACGGGAAGCCATCTGGCCTCCCTTATCTCTTTAAATGAGTTGCAGGAGATGCTCCCTTGTCCACTTTATGTGTCGGGGCCACATCATGACGGTCAGTGGGACCTTCACAACGAAGCGGATTTCGGTCACTACAACCCAGAAGCCATCGAATACCTGGCCAGCCTCGCCAAGAAGGTAGTTGCCGACAAGAATTTCGTGAAGCTAAGCCAACCTCTCATCGATACTTACTTATACCGTCAGATGCACATCATGATAGTGATCCATGACGCGCTTTACGACGGCACCTTTAGCCAAGAGGAACGCGAAAGGATTTTCAACACTTCGATTGAAACAAAAGGCTGGGAATATGATGATTATGATGCCGGTTTCGTTTTGAGTCGGCTAAGTCTATACGATGACAGCTATGTTTTTGCAAACATCAGCTATCGATTCCTGCATTTCTGGGCCAGACGTTGGAGCGATGGTACCATTGACGCATTCTACCAAGGGCTTAGCACCATTTTCAAAGCCTATCATCCTGAATACGAGTTTTCCGCAGAGGCCTACTGGCTGCCCGAAGAGGAAATGTACGAAGAAGGCGGGGACGAGGGAGACATTTATGTTGTCATCGACGGTTCGGAACTTCGTTTGAGGTTGGGACCTTCGACGAGTACTGACACTTTCAAATGGCCCGATGGCACGAACCGCCATCCAAAAGTAGGCGAGCGATTCCTCTATCTAAGCGAAGAAGGCGACTTCTACCAAATTGACTTCCACGGTTATGCGCTTTGGGTGTCGAAGAAGTATACGCATTTGGAGTGAATTTACCCTGGACATAAAAGCAATCGGTGCGCTTCATTCGAGGCGCACCGATTTTGTTTCAAGCATCTTCTGATTCTTACTCTGCCACTTCCTTGGCCTTAGCCCTGAAGTTCACCAAGTCTTCCTCGATGAAGTTCTTCACATAGACGCTCTTACCGATGACGTCTTCCTCGGCGGCGTGGACGTAGACGTTGGCCGATTGGGTGAAGAGGTGCGGGGCGTGAGTGGCGTCGTCGAGGATGAGCAGCGACATCATGATGTCGCCGGTCATGTCATAGAGACGACGGGCCAAGAAGTCCTGAACCTCCTGGTTGTTGGCGCCCTTCACGTAGTTGATGCTCTGCTCGTAGAGTTCCACGAGGGTGCGCACCGTGTTCTGCAAAGGCTTCAGGTCCTCGGAGACTTCGTTTTCGAGCATTTCCTTCATGATGGTGAGGTAGGTGCCGTTGGTGATGTATCGGATGGCGGCCACCACCTGCAGTTGCGTAGTGCCTTCGTAAATCGAGAAGATACGGGCATCGCGGTAGAGACGCTGGCACTTGTACTCCATGATGAAGCCCGAACCGCCGTGGATGCTGATGGCATCGTAGGCGTTCTGGTTGGCGTACTCGGAGTTCATGCCCTTGGCCAGAGGCGTGAAGGCATCGGCGAGACGCGAGTACTTCTTGCACTCGGCGCGCTCTTCGGGTGTCAGCGGACGCTCACGTTGGATGTCCTCAAGGCACTTGTAGATGTCGACATAACGGGCAGTCATGTAGAGCAGCGAACGACCTGCGTCAATCTTGGCCTTCATGCGCGAAAGCATATCATAGACAGCAGGGAATTCGATGATTCTCTTGTGGAACTGCTGACGCTCACCGGCATACTTCAGAGCCTCGTTGTAAGCCTCTTGTCCCAAACCAACCGACTGCGCAGCAATACCCAAACGGGCGCTGTTCATCAGGGCCATCACATACTTGATAAGGCCCAGACGGGTCTCACCACAGAGTTCAGCCTTGGCGTTCTTGTAAGTCAACTCGCAAGTGGGCGAACCGTGGATACCGAGTTTATGCTCGATGTGGCGCACATTGACACCACCCTGGCGCTTGTCGTATATGAACATCGACAGTCCACGGCCATCCTTGGTGCCTTCCTCAGAACGGGCCAGCACAAGGTGGATGTTGGAGTCACCATTGGTGATAAAACGCTTCACACCATTGAGCAGATAACAGCCGTCCTTCTCGCTATAGGTGGCCTTCAGCATGACACTTTGCAGGTCGGAACCAGCATCAGGCTCAGTGAGGTCCATCGACATGGTTTCGCCAGCGCAAACGCGCGGAATGTATTTCTTGCGTTGCTCCTCGTTGCCAAATTCATACAAGGTGTCGATGCATGACTGCAACGACCAGATGTTTTGGAAGCCGGCATCAGCAGAAGCGACCATCTCGCTCAGCATGGAGAAGACGGTGATAGGCAGGTTCAAGCCGTTGTAACGGCGCGGCATCGAAACGCCCCAGAGACCGCCCTTGGTGCAGGCATCAAGGTTTTCCTCGGTCTTGGAGGCATAGATCATGCGGCCGTTCTCGAGGTGCGGACCCTCGAGGTCGACGCTCTCGGAGTTGGGTTCGATGATGTTGGCAGTGATGTCGCCCGTGATGTCGAGCACACGGCGATAGTTCTCCATCGCGTCTTCGTAATCGACGGGGGCATCTTCGTAGGTATCCTTATCCGCAAAATTGCGTTCCTTCAGCTCGACAATGCGCTTCATCAGCGGGTGGTCGAGGTAGAATTGCAGGTTCGGGTTGTCGTTATAATAGTTTGCCATGGTTACTTCGAGTTTTGTTTGTAATACTTAATCAACTTCGGGACGACTTCCTCAACAGTACCGACAATGACATAGTCAGCAATACGGTTGATAGGTGCATCGGGATCGCTGTTCACCGAGATGATGATCTTGGAGTCCTGCATACCGGCGATGTGCTGAATCTGACCGCTGATACCGCAGGCGATATACACCTTGGGATGCACGGTGACGCCCGTCTGACCAATTTGGCGGTCGGTGTCGCAGAAGCCCGCATCGACGGCGGCACGCGAGGCACCGACTTCGCCGTGGAGCACCTTGGCGAGTTCAAACAGCATATCAAAGCCTTCCTTTGAGCCCATGCCGTAACCGCCAGCCACCACGATGGGTGAACCTTTCAGGTTGTGCTTGGCAGCCTCCACATGGTGGTCGAGGACCTTCACGACGTAAGCCTCAGGCGAGACATACTTGCTCACCTCGGGATAGACGACTTCGTTCTTGGCCTTGCCTTCATAGATAGCTTTCTGCATCACGCCCGAGCGGACGGTAGCCATCTGCGGACGGTGGTCGGGGTTGACGATGGTCGCCACGATGTTACCACCAAAAGCGGGACGGATCTGATAGAGCAGGTTGTCGTAATGCTTCTTCGTCTTGACGTCGTCGAAGTCACCGATTTCGAGTTGGGTGCAGTCGGCGGTGAGGCCGCTGGTCAGCGATGAGCTGACGCGCGGACCGAGGTCACGACCGATGACGGTGGCACCCATCAGGCAAATCTGCGGTTGTTCCTCCTTGAAGAGGTTGACGAGGATATCGGTGTGGGGTGCAGAGGTGTAAGGGAACAAGCCCTCGCCATCGAAGGCGAACAGCTTATCCACGCCGTAAGGCAGGATTTGGTCTTCCACCTTGCCCTTGATGCCCGTACCAGCCACAACGGCGTGCAGTTCCACGCCCAGCTGGTCGGCCAGTTTACGCCCTTTGGTGAGCAACTCCTGGGAGACTTCGGCCACTTGAGTGCCTTCGGTCTCGATATATACAAATACGTTGTTCATTATCCGATAATCTTTTCGTCCAACAATTCTTTAATCAATCCTTCCACATCGGCATCGCTGGCGGTAAGGGTCTTGCTCTCCTTGGCCTGGAAGACGATGTTTTGCACGGTTTTCACCTTGGTGGGACTACCAGAGAGGCCGCACTGGTTGGGGTCGCCATCCACATCGGCCACGCTCCACTGGTTGAGGTTGAGGTAGTCGCGGCTGGCATAAAGGTCAGCGCGAGGGTCTTCGGGCTGACGCTCCAGCGGGCATGAGGCATACTTGTATTTCATCACCAACTTGGCGTTGCAGGGACGGCAGGGTGCCGCGCTACCGTTGACGGTAATCACGCAAGGCAGCGGCACTTCGACAGTCTCCACGCCACCGTCGATATGACGGCGGATGGTGGCGATGTTGTTTTCGATCTTGAGGATTTCCTCAGCATAAGTCACTTGGTTGAGACCCAGTTTCTGTGCCACTTGGGGACCCACCTGGGCGGTGTCGCCGTCGATGGCCTGACGGCCTCCGATGACGATGTCGACATCACCGATCTTCTTGATGGCGGTGGCGAGGGCATACGAAGTGGCAAGGGTGTCGGCGCCTGCGAAGAGGCGGTCGGTGAGCAGCCAGCCCGTGTCGGCTCCACGGAAGAGTCCTTGGCGGATGATCTCACCGGCGCGCGGCGGGCCCATAGTGAGCACGCCGACGGTGCTGCCTGGATTCTGCTCCTTGAGGCGCAGGGCCTGTTCAAGGGCGTTCAGGTCTTCGGGGTTGAAGATGGCGGGCAGGGCGGCGCGGTTGACGGTGCCTTCCGGCGTCATGGCGTCTTTGCCCACATTTCTCGTATCGGGCACCTGCTTGGCAAGCACCACGATTTTCAATGGTTTGGTCATAAAATAAAATTTCTCGTTTTCAAAATCGGCGGCAAAGGTACGACATTTTTTTGGAAATCATTACTTTTGCGGCAAATTTCAAACAATGACCGTCACCGAAATCCTAAATAAAGTCGGCCCTTCGACAAGCTCAGGGACCTTCACACATGAGGAAATCAAACTCCTCCTCGCTGCCGAAGGCGATGACAAGAAACTGTTGTTCGACAAGGCCTTGCAGACCAAGCTGGCGCACTTGGACAACTACGTCCACCTGCGCGGGCTGATTGAATACAGCAACATCTGCACAAAGTATTGCCTCTACTGCGGTGTGCGCTGCAAGAACCTGAAAGTGGAACGCTACACGCTCAGCGACGAGGAAGTCATTGAATGTGCCAAACTGGCGCATGAGTTGGGCTATGGCTCTGTGGCACTGCAAAGCGGCGAAAGGAGCGACAAAGCTTTTGTAGACAAGATCACCTATTTGGTCAAGGAAATCAAGAAGATAGACAACGGAAGTCTGGGCATCACGCTGTCATTGGGTGAACAGACCGAGGAGACCTACCGCCGTTGGTTTGAGGCTGGCGCGCACCGTTACCTGCTCCGCATTGAGGCCTCAAACGAAGACCTATATTATAAGATACACCCGCATGACGAGAAGCACGACTTCAAGCAACGCCTCGCCTGCATCGACAGCCTGCTGAAAGTCGGATACCAGACTGGCACGGGCGTGATGGTCGGCCTGCCTTTCCAGACTCTTGACGACCTCGCCGATGACCTGTTGTTCTTCAAGCAAAAAGACGTGGCCATGGTCGGCATGGGACCCTTCATCCCCCACCCCGACACACCTTTGTGGCAATACAGAGACCAAATCCCGTCTGCCGAGGAACGCATGGAGCTGACCTTGAAGATGATTGCCATCCTCCGACTGATGATGCCCGAAATCAACATGGTGGCCGCCACCGCCAACCAGACTGTTGACCCGCAAGGGCGAGAGAAAGCCATCCTTGCTGGCGCCAACGTCATCATGCCCAACCTCACGCCCAACGAGTTCCGTGAGAATTATCTCATCTATCCCGACAAGGCCTGCGTAAAGGACAAACCTGACGAGTGCCATAGCTGCCTCGACGTGCGTCTCGCAGCCATCGGACACAAGGTTTTATACAACGCTTGGGGCGACTCGGTGGCGTTTACACGGAAAAATGCTACAAAATGACGGTCATTCCGGAAAAATCACTATTTTTGCCTTTTTAAACCCACATCAAAATCAACATTCATTTTACTATGAGAAAACATATCCTAACCGCCCTGCTCGTCATGCTTACCGTAGTGACTTTCGGTCAGCAGTGGGTCGCCATCAAGAGCGATGCCCCGAGCACCATCCAGACGACCTTGGTTGCCTCTTCCGAGAACCAAATCACCGTCAACATGCAAGTCCCTGGCTTCTACACCTTCGAGGTGACCACGCCTCGTGGCGAAGCCAACATCATCTCGGTTCCTAGAACGGTCAGCACCGCTGCCGCAGGCGAACCCAACCTCCCCATGATTGCCGTTCCGGCCATCATCGGCGACCAACAGCATTACAGCATTCGCCTCATTGACGCGCAATACACCGACTTCCAAATGGAGGTCGCGCCATCAAAAGGCGATTTTCCGCGCACCATCAATCCCGACGATGTGCCTTACACCTATGGCGAGGCCTATTCGACAGACGCCTTCTTCCCTGCTCAGAATGTAGGATTATATGATCCTTACATCCTGCGTGACTTCCGCGGACAGAACATGGTGTTCTATCCCTTCGCCTACAATCCCGTAACGCACACCTTGCGTGTGTATTACAACATGACCGTTGAGATGTACAGCGACGGCCAACTCGGCGAAAACACCCTCAGCCGCCGTTCCTCTGAAGTGAGAATGGATCCCGAATTTGGTGCCTTGTACCAAAACCACTTCATTAACTACAGCGAAGGCCTGAGCAAATACAACGCCGTCGACGAGACTGGTGAATTGCTCATCATCTGCCACGACGCTTTCATGGATGCCATGCAGCCTTTCGTCAACTGGAAGAAGCAGATTGGCAGACCCGTTACGATGGTTGGCACCTCGGTTTCAGGTTCCACCAGCGATGCCATTAAAACCTACATCCAAAGCCAATACAACAGCAATCCCAACATCAGCCACATCCTGCTCGTGGGCGACAACGCTCAAGTGCAGAGTTACTTCACCGCTGCTGGAGGCTACTCTGGCCGTACTGACCAATACTACGGACAACTGGTCGGTAATGACTACTACAACGATGTCATCGTAGGTCGTTTCTCCGCCGAGAACGCCGACCATGTCACCACACAGGTTGACAAGGTGATCCACTACGAAAGAGACGTCACCGCCGCCGACACCTGGCTCTCGATTGGACAAGGTGTTTCAAAGAACGAAGGTGCAGGCAGTGGCCACTTTGGTGAGGCTGACTACCAACACATCGACTACATCAGAGACACGCTGTTGCACTACAATTACACCAGCATCCATCGTGATTACCAGAACGTACAAGGTGTTTCGTCGAGCGCGGCCATCATCAGCCAGCACATCAACGAAGGTGTAAGCATCATCAACTACTGCAACCACGGTTCACCGACAAGTTGGGGTGTATTCAGCTATACCAATTCGCACGTTAACGCCCTGACCAACGACAACAAGTTGCCTTTCATCTGGTCGGTGGCTTGCAACAACGGACAACTTGACTATTCGCAGCCCTGTTTCGCTGAGGCTTGGATGCGTGCCACCAACAACAGCACTGGTGCACCTACCGGAGCTATCGGCGGCATGTTCAGCTACATCTCACAACCTTGGCAGCCGCCCATGTACGGTCAGGATGAGATGAATAACGTCCTTACAGAACACAGAAGCATCAAGCGTACCCTCGGTGGCATTTCGACCGACGGCAATATGAAGATTCTTGACCAATACAACTCGAATGGCCAAGGTTTGGCCACTTATCAGTTCTGGCTCCTCTTCGGCGACCCGACGCTTACCGTGCGTAACATGACGCCCGCCAATATGAACGTGACCCACGCCTCCTCCATGAGCACTAGCGCGACCTCGTTCACTGTGAATGCCACCAACGGCAACGGCGCCTTGGCCACCCTGACCCGCAACAACGAGATCATGGGCTCGGCCACCATCAACAATGGCACCTGTAACATCACCTTCGCCGCTCCTGGAACGACGGGCACCGCCACGTTGACCGTGTTCGGCTACAACAAGATCACCTATATCGCCACCATCCAAATCACTGGAGGCGGTACGCAACAATACACCGTTAACGTTTCGGCCAACCCGACCATCGGCGGCTCTGTCGCTGGCGGTGGCACCTACAACCAAGGTCAGTCGTGCACAGTGACTGCCACACCCAATGCAGGCTACTCTTTCACCAACTGGACCGAGAACGGCAATGTGGTCTCGACCAACAGAAACTACACTTTCACCGTCACGGGCAACCGCACTCTGGTGGCTAACTTCCAAGCCCAGCCGCAGAACTTCAACATCACCGTGTCGGCCAACCCGAGCAATGGTGGCAGCGTTGCTGGCGGTGGCACGTATCAACAAGGACAATCCTGCACCGTCACCGCGACGGCTAACACAGGTTACGCTTTCGCCAACTGGACGGAAAATGGCAATGTGGTTTCCACACAAACCAACTACACCTTCACCGTGAATGGCAACCGCACCTTAGTGGCCAACTTCACCCCGCAGCAATACACCATCACTGCTACGGCTGATCCTGTCAATGGTGGTAACGTCACTGGCGGCGGCACCTTCAATTATGGAAACAGCTGCACGCTGAGCGCCACTCCTGCTACAGGCTACAACTTCGTCCGCTGGACCAAGAACGGGCAACAGGTCAGCACCAACGCCACCTACACCTTCAGCGTCACCGAATCGGCGGCATTCGTGGCACAATTCCAACTGCAAAGCTGCGCTATCTTTGTGTCGGCTTATCCTGTTGAAGGCGGAACTACCACAGGAGGAGGCTCCTACCTCTACGGAGATAACATTACTGTGACGGCCACGGCCAACGAAGGATACAATTTCATCAGTTGGGTTGAGGGCGACAATGTGGTTTCGGCCGAAGCCAACTACAGCTTTACCGTGACGGGCAACCGTTCCTTGACGGCCAACTTCGAGTTGCAGACCTTTGAGGTTAAGGTTTCGGTGAACCCCTCAGAAGCCGGCACCGTCACAGGCGAAGGCACCTACAACTATGGCGACGAGGTCACCTTGACCATTGTCCGCAACGAAGACTGGGCTTTCGAGAACTGGACTGAAAACGGCGAGGTCGTCTCGGAAGAAATGAATTACACCTTCATCATCACTAGCAACCGCAACTTAGACGCCAACTTCATCTACACCGAAGGCATCTGCGAGAACAGCATTGAAACCAAGGTCTATCCCAACCCGACCAAGGGCGAATTCACCCTCGAGGGCGAAGGCCTGAACCATGTCCGCATCGTGAACGCCTACGGACAGATGGTTTACAACGCTGATGTCGAAGGCGACCAAGTCCGTATCGACCTGTCGCAGATGGCCAAGGGCATCTATATGATGCACATTGAGGCTGAAGGCGGACAGGCTGTGAGAAAGATCGTGGTGGAATAAGTCTGCTTTTCAAGGCTTATAAAAAATCCCTAAGTGAGGTGACATTTTATTGCCACCTCACTTTTTTTTGCTATTTTTGGAGCAAATTTTTGAATTCAGCCTATGAAAATCAAATTCATCGGTGCGGCCCAGGAAGTGACGGGCAGCAAGCACCTCATCACCACCGACCATGGCAAGAAAATCCTCTTGGACTGCGGTATGTTCCAAGGTAAAGGCCTCGAAACCGACGCCGCCAACCGCAACATCATGGTCGACCCTAAAGAAATCGACGCCATCATCCTCACTCACGCCCATATCGACCACTGCGGTCTTATTCCGTATTTCTATAAACTTGGATTCCGCGGACAAGTCATCTGCACCGATGCCACGCAAGACTTGTGTAGCATCATGCTCCCCGACAGCGGCTTCATCCAAGAAAACGATATGGAGTGGTTCAACAAGAAACGCCGCAAGCAAGGGCTTCCTGCCTTGCAGCCCATTTACACGGAGAAGGATGCGCGTGCCAGCATGGAACTATTCGTCAGTGTGGCCTACAACCGCTACTTCAATATCGACAACAACATCAAGGTGAAGTTCAACAACACCGGCCACCTGCTTGGCAGCGGCTGCGCCATCATCGAAATCGACGAAGGTGGCAAGATGACCCGCATCGGATATACGGGCGACATCGGACGCGAATACAACTACCTGCTGCGTTCACCAGAGCCTTTCCCGCACTGCGACTACCTCATCACCGAGGCCACCTATGGTAACCGTCTGCATGGCGACCGCACCAACGCCGAACAACAGCTGCTGGAAATCATCTACCACACCTGCGTGGAGAAACGCGGCAAACTTATCATCCCTTCGTTTGCCGTCAGCCGCACCCAAGAGATCGTGTATCTGATGAACAACTTCTACAACGAAGGCAAACTCCCCGAGAAGATTCCCGTATTTGTCGACAGCCCCTTGGCCGTCAACGCCACCGAGATCTTCCGCATGCACGTCGACCTATTCAATGAAGATGTGAAAGATGTCATCGAATACGATCCCGATCCCTTCGGTTTCAACAGCCTGACCTTCGTGCGCGACATCAACCAATCAAAAGCCTTGAATGCCCGCAAAGAGCCTTGCATCGTCATCTCGGCATCGGGCATGATGGAAGCCGGACGTGTGAAGCACCATATCGCCAACAGCATCGAGAATCCCAACAACAGCATCCTCGCCATTGGCTATTGCGCCCCCACCACCTTGGGTGCCAAACTGCTGGAAAAGCCCACGCCAGCCACCGTCTCCATCTTCGGCTTGGAGCATGCTGTCAACGCCGAGATATACGAAATTGATGCCTTCAGCGGTCACGGCGACTACAAGGAGATGATTGACTATCTGAGTTGCCAAGATCCGAGCAAGGTGAAGAAGACCTTCATCGTCCACGGTGACCCAGAAGCCCAGAAGTACTACAAACGCATGCTGCGCAAAGAAGGATGGGATAATATCGTCATCCCCGAAGCTGGCGAAGAGTTTGAATTGAAATAATTCGTACTTTTGCAAAAATTTTTCAAGAATGGCACAAAAACCCAGCATTCCCAAAGGCACACGCGACTTTTTACCTGAAGTCATGGTGCGCCGCAATTATATCTTTGACACCATCAAATCGGTTTTCAAACGCTTCGGCTTCCAACCTATCGAAACACCTTCGATGGAGAACCTGAGTACCCTATTGGGCAAATACGGCGACGAGGGCGACAAACTCCTCTTCCGCGTACTCAACTCGGGCGATTTCATGAGTGGTGTGGAACAAAACGGTAAGCCGTTAGAGTCATTGAAGCTAGCTAGCAAGATCAGCGAGAAAGGCCTGCGTTACGACCTGACCGTGCCCTTTGCACGTTTCGTCACCATGTATCGCGAACAGATCGCCTTCCCCTTCAAGCGTTACCAGATCCAACCTGTTTGGCGTGCCGATCGTCCGCAGAAAGGTCGTTACCGCGAGTTCTATCAGTGCGACGTCGACATCATCGGCAGCGACTCCTTGCTGAACGAAGCCGAGCTGGTGCAAATCGTCGACGAGGTGTTCCATGCCTTGAAGATCAACGTCACGCTGAAGATCAACAACCGTAAGGTGCTGGCTGGCATCGCCGAATACATTGGCAAATCGGATGCCTTGGTCGACATTACCGTGGCCATCGACAAACTAGATAAAATTGGCATTGATGCCGTCAACGCGGAGCTGGCCGAGAAGGGTTTGGAACAAAATGCCATCGACAAGTTGCAACCCATCCTTTTCATGAAAGGTAACACACGCGAAAAGCTGGCCCAACTGAAGCCTTTGTTGGATAACGAAGTCGGCCAAAAGGGCATCGAAGAACTTGTGACCCTGTTCGACTACATCGAGAATATGGAACTCGGCATCGACACCGAACTCGACCTCACCCTCGCCCGTGGTCTTAACTACTATACCGGCGCCATCTTTGAGGTAAAAGCCAAGGACTTTGCCATCGGCAGCATCTCGGGTGGCGGTCGCTACGACAACCTCACGGGCATCTTCGGTCTGCCCAACGTCTCCGGCGTAGGTATCAGCTTCGGTGCCGACCGCATCTACGACGTGTTGGAAGGCCTCAACCTCTTCCCTGAAACGATGTCGGAAAGCACCAAGGTCATCTTCCTCAACTTCGGCAAGAACGAGGAGAAATATTGTCTGAAATACCTCAACCAGGTACGCAAACACGGCATCAACGCCGAGATCTATCCTGAGGCCGCCAAGATCCAGAAACAGATGAAATACGCCAACCAACGCGCCATACCGATTGTCGTTATCGCAGGCGAGAGCGAAGTGGCCGAGCAGAAATTCACCGTCAAATTCATGAAAGAAGGATCACAAACGGTGGTAGATGCCAATAAATTAGTTGAAACAATCATAAAATAATCGATATGAAAACCCATAAAATCTCATCCAAGGAATTGACCTTCAAACAGGTAAACGAAATACTAACCAATGGTTACAAGCTCGAGCTCAGTGCCGACGCCATCAAGCGTATCCAAAAATGCCGCGACTACCTCGACAAGAAGATGGAGAACCCTGAGAAGCCCATCTACGGTGTGACCACCGGCTTCGGCTCCCTCTGCGACCACAGCATCTCGAAAGAAGACTTGAGCACCTTACAGAAAAACCTCGTCATGTCGCATGCTTGCGGCACTGGAGAGATGGTGCCCGAAGAGATCATCCGTCTCATGCTCCTGCTGAAGGTGCAGAGCCTCAGCTACGGCAACAGCGGCGTACAGGTGGCGACTGTCCAACGTCTCATCGACTTCTTCAACAACGACGTGCTGCCCGTGGTCTACAACCAAGGCTCACTCGGTGCCTCTGGCGACTTGGCCCCTTTGGCCAACCTCATGCTGCCTCTGCTCGGTCTGGGCGAGGTGCATTATGAAGGCAAGATCGTACCTGCCGAAAAAGTCCTCAAGAAATTCGGTTGGAAGCCCATCACCTTGCAGTCGAAAGAAGGTCTAGCCCTGCTCAATGGCACGCAGTTCATGAGCAGCTATGGCACTTACGTCCTGCTGAAGGCCTTCCGCCTCAGCTATCTAGCCGACCTCATCGGCACCGTTTCATTGGAAGCCTTCGATGGCCGTATCGAACCGTTCTTCGACCAAGTGCATAAGATTCGTCACCACAACGGACAAATCGTCACCGCCAAGCGTGTACGTGAGTTCACCAAAGGCAGCGAGCTGATCGTCAGGGAGAAGAAGCACGTCCAAGACCCCTACTCCTTCCGTTGCATGCCGCAGGTGCATGGTGCCTCGAAGGATGCCATTGATTATGTGGCCTCTGTGTTCAGCGAGGAAATCAACGCCGTCACCGACAACCCGACCATCTTCCCCGACGAAGACCTGGTCATCAGTGCCGGTAACTTCCACGGCCAGCCTCTCGCCATCACCTTGGACTTCTTGGCCATCGCCCTGGCTGAGTTGGGCAATATCAGCGAGCGTCGTATCTATCAGTTGATCGGTGGTAAGCGCGGTCTTCCGTCGTTCCTCGTCGCCGAGCCCGGCCTCAACAGCGGCTTCATGATCCCGCAATATGCCGCCGCCAGCATCGTCAGCCAAAGCAAACAACTCTGCACGCCTGCTTCGGTCGATAGCATTGAGTCGTCGCAGGGTCAGGAAGACCATGTCAGCATGGGTGCCAACGCCGCCACCAAGGCTTTGCGCGTAGCCGAAAACCTGGAGCGTGTGTTAGCCATCGAGTTGTTCAATGCCACACAAGCCCTTGAGTTCCGCCGTCCGCTGAAATCATCGCCTATCATCGAGAAATTCGTCGCCGAATACCGCAAGCAGGTGGAGTTTGTGCGCATCGACAAGGTGATGTACACCGAGATCGCCAAGAGCGTGCAGTTCGTAAAGGATTACCCGTTGAGCTTTGACATACTGAAAAATGAATGAGCTAGATCAAAAGCGTCCCACGGGCATGACCATTCTTTTGGTCCTGTCGTTCATCAATGCCTGCTGGAATATCCTCAGGTCGATAGTATTGTATTTCACCACACCGCGTATGGCGGAGATGATGGGCAATGGGCAATTTGATGAGATGATGGAACCTTTCTCCGCCTTTGGAGAGGAATTCACCAATGCCATGACCGACAGTATGTCGGCGATGTCACAGATCAACCCAAACTATTACCTGATTCTCCTGGTGTTGTTTATTGGTTCTTTGATTGGTGTCATCAAAATGTGGAAGTGTAACAAACGAGGCCTTCATGTTTATGCCATATCACAGATCTTGATGCTCATCAACGCATCGGTCTTTGTTTATCCGCTACAGAAGCCCTCTCCCTTCGTCTACGACCTCTTGCTCACCGTAATGTTCATTGTCGTGTATTACCTCTACTTCAAAAGGATGGAGATGTCACGCCATACGCAAAACCAAGACTGACCATGGAACAAAACGAGGGTAAGATATTCAATTTAAAACCACAACTCACCACTGCCATGAAGTTGGCGGCAAGCTTTGCCATCACCTATTATGGGTTGTTACTTATATATGAAATCTTCACCCTTGTTTATGTCCGTTATTTTATTGACTCATACTATTTTAACGAAAACGATGCTGGGCAAGGAACCAGAGAACTCTGGATTCAAATTGCCCAGCTTGCGCTTTCGGCCGTGTTGGTGTTTAGCCTCATACAAGTTTTCAGGAAAAAGGTGTATGGGAAAGCACTCTTTGTCTTCTTCTCCATTTTGCTTATCGTGTTCCAGTACTTCACAACGGGTTTCGTCCCATGGATGAAGTACGCGCTTGAAGTGCTATTGGTACTCATCATCGCACCCATACGAGTGAAGAAGAAAATCAAGCTGAAAGACGGCAAGCTACAGATGGTGACGGTAGAAGAAGAAAAACCATCAGAGTCCGAAGGGGAAACAACAAAGGAATCAAAAGATAAGGCGGAAGCTGAGCAGAACTAATCAGCGCAGCATCATCGCAGCTTTTTTCACCGCATTGACGAAGACTTCTACTTCATCCAAAGTATTATATAAGGCAAATGAAGCCCTCACCGTTCCAGGGATGCCGAAGCGTGTCATCACTGGCTCTGCGCAATGGTGACCTGTGCGCACTGCCACACCCATCTTGTCGATAATGGTACCCAGATCGTAAGGATGAATACCGTCAATAATGAAAGAAACCAAACCTGAGCGACGCGCTGCCTCTCCTACGAAACGTATGCCGTCGATCTCAGATAATTTCTCAATAGCTGATTGCAAGAGCTGGGCTTCATAAGTTTCCACCTCTCTTCTATCAAGACCTTTAATGAATTGAATAGCCGTTTCCAAGCCCAAGGCCGCACCCACATTGGGCGTACCAGCCTCAAACTTATAAGGCAACACGTTAAAGGTGGTCTTCTCGAAACTCACCGTGTCGACCATCTCGCCTCCGAATTGGTAAGGAGGCAGTTTCTCCAGCCATTCGGCTTTGCCAAATAAGCCACCGATGCCCATTGGCGCATACATCTTATGGCCAGAGAAAACGAAGAAGTCGCAATCCAAGTCTTGAACATCGATGGGATGGTGGGCAATGGACTGGGCACCGTCAACGACAACGGGAATGCCATATTGATGTGCCATGGCTATCATCTCCTTTATAGGATTGATGGTCCCCAATACATTGGAAACATGCGCAATCGACACCACCTTTGGCCCTTCTTTCAGCAATTCTTCGTAACGATTCAAGTCCAAGACGCCTTTGTCGTCCATTGGCACGACGAGCAGCTGACCATGATGGCGCTGCACCATCTGCTGCCAAGGCACGAGGTTGGAGTGGTGCTCCATAGCCGTAACCAGCACCTTGTCGCCATCATCGACGCAATAATGCTCGAAAGCCGTCGCCAACAAGTTCAACGACTCGGTGGTGCCACGCGTGAAGATGATTTCCCTTGCTTCCTTGGCATGGACGAAATCAGCAACGGTCTGTCGGGCATGTTCGTAAGCCTCAGTTGCCTTCTGGCTCAAATAATGCACCCCACGGTGAATGTTACAGTTCTCGTGCAAGTAATAGTCACGCTCACGCTCAATGACACACAAAGGTTTCTGCGTGGTGGCGGCATTGTCGAGATAAACCAAGGGCTTGCCATAGACCTGCTGGTCAAGGACGGGAAATTGAGACCTTATTTCGTTGATGTTCATTTTATTGCGTTTGTAGAGACGTAGCACGCTACGTCTCTACCAGTTAGATTTTCGAATAATCAATGTCAAAATTGTAATCTTTCGGATGGCTGCAACGCAACACACAGTTCTCGCAACTCGACAATTCACCACGCAAACGGCGCTTGATCATGTCGTCGATGTGTTCGTGCAGCATCTCGTTGCCGATATGGTTGCTCACTTCAGCGGCAAAGGCATACATCAACAGGATTCTTGCATTGGCCTTGCTGATGCCACGCTGGCGCATGTAGAACATGGCCTCTTGGTCAAGCTGGCCCGTAGAAGTGCCATGCGAGCACTTCACGTCGTCGGCATAAATCTCAAGGAAAGGCTGGCTGTTGACTTTGGCCGTCGAGGTCAGAAGGATGTTGCTGTTGTTTTGGTGGGCATCGGTCTTTTGGGCATCTTTGGCCACATACACATGGCCGTTGAACACCGCCGAGGCCGAGTCGTCGATGACGCCCTTGAACTTCTCGTTGCTGGTGCAATGCGGCACATTGTGGTTCACTTTCAAGAAGTTCTCCACATGCTGGGTCTTGTCGATGAGATACAAACCATGCACCTGTGTGTCGGCGCCTTCGCCATCCAAGTCGACATGATAGGTATTGCGCACATCGCCGCCATTGAAGGTGATTACCACAATCTTCAGTCGGCTGTCGGCCAGCTGCTTGACCTTGAACTCCCTTTGGATGGAGGCCTCGTTGCTTATATTCTGCAGCACATACAACTCAAGGCTTGAATTCTCATTGAGGATGATCTCGGAGACCTTTGGCTCGGATGACAGGTGAGCGTCATCGTCATACTCAATGATTTCGCGGCTTTGGTTGGCGGCTAAGATAAGTTGGTTGTCCATAATCAAAGTTCCTTAATCCATTCGTAGCCTTTTTCTTCGAGTTCGAGGGCAAGGTTCTTGCCGCCCGTCTTGACGATGCGTCCGTCGTACATCACGTGGACGAAGTCGGGGACGATATAGTCAAGCAGACGCTGGTAGTGGGTGATGACCACAAAGGCGTTCTCGGCATTATGCAATTGGTTGACGCCATGAGCCACGATGCGTAGCGCGTCGATGTCGAGACCTGAGTCGGTTTCATCGAGGATGGCAAGGCTCGGCTCCAGCATAGCCATTTGGAAGATTTCGTTCTTCTTCTTCTCGCCACCGCTATAGCCCACGTTGACGAAACGGTTCTGCAACTTTTCGGTGATTTCCACCATGGCCTGCTTCTCCTTCATCATCTTCATGAAGTCGACTGTGCTCATCGGCGGCAGTCCTTGGTACTCGCGCTTCGAGTTGACAGCGGTGCGCATAAAGTTTTGGATGCTTACACCTGGGATTTCGACAGGATATTGGAAACTCAGGAAGATACCTTCGTTGGCGCGGTCCTCGGGCGACATCCCAACGATGTTCTTGCCCTTGTACCAGATCTCACCTTCGGTGATTTCATAGCCCTCGCGACCCGTGATGGCCGCAGCCAGCGTACTCTTTCCTGTTCCGTTGGGGCCCATGATAGCGTGGATTTCGCCTTCGTTGACGCCCAGATTCAATCCTTTCAGGATTTCCTTGCCTCCGATGGAGACGTGTAGGTTTTTGATGTTCAGTAACATATTATTAAGTTGACAATTGACAATTGATAATTGATAGTTTTCTGTATTTTAATTATTGGGTTGGGCTTAAGCTGATTTTGCCGTAGCGCATATAATAGGCATGCTTGGCCCACTGTGTATATTCTTCTTGTGATATCTCAATGACATTATTGCCTTTAGATTCCGTAATCCTTTGTTTCACTTCTTTTATCAACGCTTCATCACGGCCGTATTTCCCGATATGGATCACATTCAAGACCAATCCCAACAGCACGACGCAACCTGCACCAAGGGTCATCCATTTACGAACTTGAGGTGTGATTTTTGGCAACCATAATGTCAGCATTGAGAGGGTGATATGCCCGCAGGCCAAGGCGAAGAATGGCAAAGCGGCCAACATATAGAAGTCGCGTTGCTTCACGCTCACCATGATGGGTAGCACACCCACGAGACCCATGATCAGGAAGACATAGAACCAAGCCTTGTCGGGTGGGAACTCAAAGACCTTCGAATTGACTTTGCTTTTAGTCTTGCAAATCACCAAAACGAGTGCAAGGGCAAACGGGATGATCAGTTGCTGCAATAAAGCGAAAACGATATAGAGCCTTGAGGATGTTGTTGCTTCATACAATCCTCCACCGATGACTTGTAATCGGATGTAGTCCTTTATATAGCCAAAAGAGCCAGGGCAGACCAAGAACATAATTCCGGCAAACACCGCCACAGCAACTACCAGTAGCAAACTATCAATCGGGCCTTGGATCCACTTGCGCTTTTGGTCGAAAGCGCAATAAAGAATCGGAAACAGCATGGGGAACAACCCCGTGAATCCTTTGGAGAGGAAAGCCAATATTAGGGTGAAAGCCGACAAAAACAACCAAATCTTATGGTGGCGTTGATAGCCTACGATCATCAGATAGACGGAGAGCAACACGAAGACCGACATGGTGTTTTCGAGCAGGTTGTTTGTCGCGCTCCACGAGACCAAAGGCATAGCGAGCCAAAATAGCATTGGCAGCCAAGCCCAACGGAGGTTGTTGGCGGAGCGTTTCCAAATCAAAGCAATGAACAAACCCGAGAGCAGGAACATCAGCACAGAATAGGCCTTCTCGACCCACCAATGATCGCCAAACGCCTTGAAAGCCAAAGCTTCCATACCCATGGCCAAGGGGGGATGCTGGCGAAACTCGGGATACAAGGTCTGTGTATAATGCGGATTCCAGAATGTCCCCTGCCCTTCCGCCATATTGCGCGAGATGCTGGCATAGGTCACGCCGTCAAAGAACATGCCTTCGGTCAATAGGCTCTTGCTCACCAGAATGAGGAACAATCCGATGAGGAGCAACCAAAAGGGGGTGTTATTTGAACGGGCGGACATGGAATTGATAATGGATAATTGAGAATTGATAATTGTTTATCCGACGCTGCCTTCCAATGTGATGGACAATAATTTCTGTGCCTCAACGGCGAATTCCATAGGCAGTTTGTTCAGCACGTCCTTGGCGTAGCCATTGACGATGAGGCCAATGGCCTTTTCCGTCGGGATGCCACGCTGCTGGCAGTAGAACAATTGGTCTTCGGAGATCTTCGAGGTCGTGGCTTCGTGTTCGAGGATGCTCGATTCGTTGCCGCACTCGACGTAAGGCCATGTGTGGGCGCCGCATTTGTCGCCCAACAGCAACGAGTCGCACTGCGAATAGTTACGCGAATTCTCGGCTTTGGCGGCCACTCTCACCAAGCCACGATAGCCATTCTGGCTGTGACCGGCAGAGATACCTTTAGATATAATCGTACTGCGGGTGTTCTTGCCCAAGTGAATCATCTTGGTGCCCGTGTCGGCTTGTTGGTAGTTGTTGGTCACTGCAACAGAGTAGAACTCGCCCACTGAGTTATCGCCCAGCAGCACGCAGCCAGGGTATTTCCAGGTGATGGCCGAGCCCGTCTCGACCTGCGTCCATGAAATCTTGGAGCGGTCACCACGGCAGAGACCACGTTTGGTGACGAGGTTATAAACGCCGCCTTTGCCGTCCTTATCGCCAGGATACCAGTTCTGCACTGTGGAATACTTCACTTCTGCATCGGTTTCGGCGATGATTTCCACGATGGCGGCATGAAGTTGGTTTTCGTCGCGTTGCGGAGCGGTGCAGCCCTCCATATAGCTCACATAAGCGCCTTCATCGGCCACGATGAGCGTGCGCTCAAACTGACCCGTGTTGGCAGCATTGATGCGGAAATAGGTGGACAGTTCCAAGGGACAACGAACGCCTTTCGGGATATAGCAGAACGAGCCGTCGCTGAAGACTGCCGAATTGAGTGCAGCGAAGAAGTTGTCGGTGTAAGGCACCACCTTGCCGAGGTATTTCTTCACCAGGTCGGGATGCTGCTTGACGGCCTCGCTGAACGACATGAAGATGACCCCATGTTTGGAGAGGGTCTCCTGGAAGGTCGTCTTCACCGAGGTGGAGTCCATCACCGCGTCGACGGCCACACCCGAAAGCTTCTTCTGCTCGTCGAGTGAGATGCCGAGTTTATCGAAGGTGGCCAACAGTTCGGGGTCCACCTCGTCGAGGCTCTGCTTCTGCTGACGTTTGCGCGGCGCAGCATAATAGATGATGTCCTGGTAGTTGATTTCGGGGATATCAAGATGTGCCCAGTTGGGTTGCTTCAACGTCTGCCAATGGCGGAAGGCCTTGAGACGGAACTCCAGCAGCCATTCTGGTTCCTCTTTTTTCTTGGAGATGAGGCGGATGATGTCCTCGTTCAAGCCTTTCGGCACAAAATCAGTTTCAATGTCGGTCACAAAGCCGTATTCATACTCCTTATTCGTGACCTCACTGATGATATTTTCGTTCGGATTCTGATCCATAGTTTTCTATTTTGGAGCGGGCCCTTCGACAGGCTCAGGGACCCAACTTCTTCCTTATTAAGAATGATTTCAAATTAGGCTGCAAAGATACGCTAATTCTTTCTTTCAGAATTGCCTTCGGCAAGAAATCTTTCAAAATCAAATTAAAAATCGATCAAAATCCCGCTTTTTTCCTTTTCTTTGCAAATCATTATGAGCAAAACAGAGAAAAAACACGGCTTTTGGTTTTATTTCGGCAGGGTGATGGCAGGCCTGGGCACCGCCTTATTGCTTCTGATATTATATATCTACCTCTCCGTCCCCACCTATGGTTTCAAGGAACCCAAACCCTTCAGCGGCGAACACCTCTACAATCCTTATCAAGACATGAAGACCGACCAATGGAAGAAGTACCACTTCCATTGCCATTCGCGCAAATATTTTGGCATTACCAACGGACGCAAGAGCAAGGAAACCACCATTGATAGCGTCTATCAAGCCTTGGGCTACGACCACTACGGCATCTCCGACTATATGGGCATCAACACACATGGCTCGGAAAGAGAAGACTATATCCCCGCCTACGAACACGGCTATGGTCTGTTCCGCAAGACGCACCAAATCTGCATTGGCGCCGAATCGGTGTATTGGCCCGACTTCCCTTTCATGCAGAACCTCAACATGAAGCAGCATACCATCAACAAGTTAGGAGAACGTTGCCGCTTCGTCATGCCTGCCCATGCCTCATTTACCAAAGGCTACCAGGTGAGCGACATGATTTTTTTGAGCAACTACCGCCTAATTGAGGTGGTCAATCCTTATGGCAACGCCATAGAACATTGGGACAAGGCTCTTTCCAACGGACACCGTGTGTATGCGCTGGGCGATGACGACACGCATGACATCACAAAAGCCAGCGAGGTGTGCCACAACCTGACCATGATCAACATCCCTGACCTCAATCCCGAGCATGTCTATGAAGCCCTGGACAAAGGCCTCTGCTACGCCGTGGAGTTCGACAACTGGTATCATCATCCCATGTCTTTGTCCGAAAAGGTCAAACAAGCTCGAAAGCTGCCCCATCTGACACGCGCCGAACTGGTGGGCGACACCTTATTTATTGAAACTTCAGCCGACAAAATGCAGGAGGTGAAGTTCATTGGGCAAGACGGTAAAGTGCTGAAGACGGAAGAAAAAGTGGCGACAGCCTATTATGTCATCCAACCCGAAGACCACTATGTCAGGACGCAGATCAATGTTAACGGATTGCAGCATTTCTACCTTAATCCCGTCACGCGTCATGCGACGCCCGAACCCGTCGACCAACGGCTCGACTTCGTCAACAAGTCACAAACTTACCTGTATTGGTTCGTTTACATCGTTGCCTTCGCGGCCCTAATATGGTATCTCTTTAAAAAAGCCAAAGAGAAAAAAGAGGAGAGCAAGTGAGAATTAAAGAGCAAAATATCAACAAGATACTGATATGGCTCTTGGCCATCAGTGCCGTCGTGAGAGGTGTTTTGGCGGCATGGATGGAGTTTGGCAATGACGAGGTGTATTATTGGACTTACGCCCTCTATCCCGATTGGAGCCACTTCGACCACCCGCCCATGGTAGGCTGGGTTATCCAATTATTCAGCCTTAACTTGTTGCTCGACAGCGAGTTATTTATCCGATTGGCATCGGTCATCTTTATGACGGCCAATACCTATATCGTTTTTCGCATCGGGAAGGAGCTCAAAGATGCTTTGACAGGGCTCTATGCCGCACTGCTTTTCACCGCATCCATCTATGCCTTCGTCATTACCGGCATCTTCATCATGCCCGATACGCCGCTGATGCTGTTTTGGTTGCTGGCAGTTTGGATGGCGGTCATCTACTTCAAGCGATTGCCCACGCAGCAACATTCCGACTCTTACATGGTCCTCTTCGGCGCTTTTGCCGGTTTTGCCATGCTTTCAAAGTATTCAGGAATTTTCCTTTGGATCGGGATGGTGCTTTACATCCTCATATTTGACAGGAGACCGCTCAGGACATGGGCATTCTATTGCGCCTTGCTCATCTCCCTCAATGTTGTGATGCCCGTTATCCGGTGGAACATCAACAACGATTTCATCAGTTTCCGTTTCCACGGCGAACGTGTAGGCGGAGGGAACATCAATTTCGGCACCTTCGGGACAGAAATCGCTGGTGAGTTCTTCTACAACAATCCTGTGATTTTCGTTTTGGCCTTCATCGCCATTTTTGCGGCGTTCAAAAAGAGAATCAACATGGAGAAATCCGTGCAACGCCTCATTTTGTGCATCTCCCTGCCCATGATTGTGGTATTCTGGGTCTTCTCCCTCATGCGTCCCACCCTACCCCATTGGAACGCTCCTGCATACGTCTCACTCATCCTGTTATCTGCTGTCTATCTGAGAGATAAACATACCGATTCTTACAAGTTGTCCAAATCCATCATTGCGGCATTATCCGTACTTGCGGTCACATTGGTCGTTGGCGTGGCCGAAATCAAGACAGGCTTCATCCCATTGGACAAGCATACCGAGCCTGAACAATTGGGCCGCAACGACTTCACCTTGGACATGTACGGTTGGCGACAACTCGGAGAAAAATTCGCCGACTTTCGCGAAGAGAAGATAGCAGAAGGCATAATGAAAGCGGAAGACGGCATTGTGGCCAACCAATGGTTCCCGCTGGCCAACCTCGACTATTATGTGGCTCGTCCCTTAAAAATGAGGGTTATGGGATTGGGTTGGCCCGAGTTTTTGCATAAATACCTATGGATCAACGATGAACGAGGAGGATTCCATCTAGGCGAAAACTATTGGTTCCTCTCCGACAGCCGTTACATGAAAGACCCTAAGGAAACCTATCAATGGTTCTTCAAGGAGATTGAACTGGCAGGCGTCATTCCCATCGAACGCAATGGGAAGACGGTGAAGAACTTCTTCGTCTACACCTGCAAAGGCTTATGTGCCGAGCCGCCCACCTTGGAAAGCCTTAGGGCTGCTTCCGCCGAAGCAGATACAACGTCCCATCGGTAGACACCGTTTCAAATTCATCTCGATTCCCGAACAGCAATTTACCGTTCCTCAAGAAACCGAAATAATGGTCGGTGATAAGTATGTATTCGGCATTCGTGTTGGTCGTCCAGGCAAAGTCCTCGATCCAATCACGCATGGCCAAATGGGGGACAAACATCGTGGCGGCACACACCGTGGCGTCGTCAGGAATCTGTTTGATCAACTCGCGAGCATAATCGGCGTCAAACTTCTTCTGCTCATAATGCCGCCCTTGATAGACACAAAGCTGGTCGAGCCACACATTTGTTTTGGGCACACCTATGGTATAGAACGTTGTCAGCACCACCGAAATGAACATGGCACCAGCCAACACTAGCCTCCAAAGCTGTTTCTTCAATTTGGCAATCACCATAAAGGACGAAATGATGAGCACGGGCATAAACTCCACTGAATATTGGAGTGAAATACCCCAGAAAGTGCCGTCGGACGCCAACATTTTCTGTGCCACCAACGGAATCAACATAATCAGGTAGTTAGGTTTCAACAAAGTGAGCAACATTCCAGTGGCCAAAGCACAGACATAGAATTCCTCCTTCACCCCATCGAAACGCGACAGCCCACTCGTGTTGACATACAGCAGCTCCAACGCCTTCCCCGGATGCATCAGCAGGTTCTTTGCGATATCGAGATAATTGTCGCCCAAATGGGCATAACGCGAAAAGCCACCTCCCGATCCACCCAACGCAGGCATCACTATCATATTGATAATGAAGAAATAAGCCAAAGCAAACACAGCATAGCCGACCAAATACCAAAGGGCCTTCTTGTCCTTCCTATAATCCCACATCAAAGCGATGGCGATGAAAAACAGCCACAGCGACATGTTCTCCTTCCCGATGACGAAGAGCACCACAAACAGGCTAGCGAGCCCAAAACGCCTTTGCTTCAGATAATACAATAGCCACGGTAACATCATGGCTGTCAGTACATTGGAATGATAATCAAAAGCGAGGGCATGAATGATACCGAACGAGAAGAAGAAGGCCGCCATCGCAAAAATAGGCAGCAGGTCGTCGTCGGTATATGGTTTTATGAGTTTATAGACGCCCCATCCACCCAGCAAGACACCTGCAATCTGGACAATGAGCAAGGTATAGCTCCCAAACACGTAGATCAATGGCGAGAGCAGCATCAAATACAGGTCGAAATGGTCGCTCAACACACTACGAGGCGCCCTGCTATAAATGAAGTAGTCGTCGATGCGGAAATGGGCGTAGTCATACATGATGTGGGTGTAAAAGCCCAAATCAAGCGAATAGGTCTTGAAGAGATAATGGTTGACCAAGGAAATGAGGCAATACAGCACCCCGGCGACGGTGAAAACCGCCGCCAAGGTGATGGTTTTTGGCCGTTTGCCTAGGGTCACCGTCTTCATATCAACCCAGCGATTATTCCGCTTGGAACAAGGTGATGATGTTCAGGATGACCTCCGATGCCTTCATCATGCTTTCGAGCGGCACATACTCCAACTTTCCGTGGAAGTTGTGTCCACCAGCAAAGATATTGGGACAAGGCAGTCCCATGAACGAGAGGTTGGCCCCGTCGGTGCCGCCACGAATAGGTTGCACTTTCGGCTTGATGTTGGCCATCTCCATAGCCTTGATGGCTCTTTCGACGATGAAGAAATGCGGCTCCACCTCTTGGCGCATGTTGTAGTACTGGTGCTTCAGCTCCAATTTCACCACATCACCATATTTCTTGTTGAGGAACTCCGCCACCGAGGTAATGAGGGCTTTCTTCTCCTCAAACTTGGCGCGGTCGTGGTCGCGGATGATATACGACATCGTGGTCTCCTCCACCGTACCATTGATTTCGGTCAGATGGAAGAAGCCTTCATAACCTTGCGTGAAGCGCGGACGCTGCTCCACGGGCAGCATGCCGTTGAGTTCCATGGCGATGAGCATGGAGTTCACCATCTTGTCCTTGCCATAGCCAGGATGGATATTGCTGCCTTGGATGTGGATCTTGGCACCTGCGGCATTGAAGTTCTCATACTCCAGTTCACCGATTTCACCGCCATCCATGGTATAGGCGTATTTGGCGCCAAACTTCTTCACGTCGAATTTCACCACACCGCGACCAATCTCCTCGTCGGGCGTGAAACCGATCTTGATCTCGCCATGCTTGAAGTCGGGATGCTCCATCATATACTGGGCGGCGTACATGATTTCGGCCACGCCAGCCTTGTCGTCAGCGCCGAGCAGCGTTGTGCCATCGGTGGTGATCATCGTTTGGCCTTTATACTGTGCCATCTCAGGAAACTCAGAAACACGCAACACAATGTTCTTTTCCTTGTTCAGCACAATGTCGTCGCCGTCATAGTTCGGGATGATTTGCGGCTTGATGTCGGCGCCCGAAGCGTCAGGTGAGGTATCGACATGGGCAATGAATCCGATAGCAGGGATGTCGCGGTCGACATTGGAAGGAATGGTGGCCATCACATAGCCGTATTCATCCAGTTCGGCCTTGATGCCCATGGCTTGCAGCTCGTCGCGAAGCATCTTCAAGAGGTTCAGCTGTTTGGCGGTGCTGGGTTGTGACTCGGAATTTTCGTCGGAGGTCGTCTCCACGGAGACGTATCTCAGGAATTTATCTAAAAGTTTTTCCATTTTGTGAGGTTTTAATTGGGCACAAAGGTAAGGATTTCTGTTGAACTGTTGAATGTTTAATCGTTTAATTGTTTGTTGACGCTAGACTACGGGACACTGGGCATTGGACTTGTCACAAAGTCCCGTGTCAAAGCAAAACAAAACCGCGGCAGAATCGCTTCTGCCGCGGCACCATGAAAAAACAATCTTACTACTATCTTAACGCTTTTCAGCGTGTTTTCTTGTACGGTGACGATCTTTTGCCCACAAACCATAGACCTCACTGACGTTACCAGCGGTGGTGAAGGCATTGATCTCGTTCTTTCCGAGATACTCCATCAACTTCGAGAACTCGTCGTTGGTGAGCAGCGATTCCAATTCAATCGACTTTTCGTTGGTGTAACCACCGATGACTTCATAAAGCGTACAGCCACGATGAAGCTCGTCGATGATGTAATGGCGAATGCGGTCGTAGTCCTTCGAGACAATACAAACGCGCTTGCGCTGGTTCAAGTTGGCCGTGAACATATTGACCACCAAGCCATTGATCCATGTGGCGATAAGGCCGATGACGACCATTTGGAAGGGATTGATGGCAAAAGCCGTAAGGCAGATGATAGCACCCGCCACGCTCACCGACTTACCCATGTCGAAGTGCAAGTACTTGTTGACAATCTTTGCCAGAATGTCAAGACCGCCTGTGGAGGCGTTGATGGAGAACATCAGCGTTTGTGCGGCACTGAGGATGATCACGCAGCAGAGCAGGTCGAACCAAGGATTACCCATCACGGAATAGGCCGAGCTGGGGTCGACGCCCATATTGACCAGATAGCTGTTGGGCGTGGCAAAGTTTTCCCAAGGATAGATCCACTCGCAGACCTTGGTCATGGGACCGAGGATCATGGCGCAATACACCGTTTTGAGGCCGAACTCCTTGCCGATGAGCAAGTAGGCCAAAATCAGCAGGATGGCATTGATGATGGAAATCATCATGGACAAGCTGATGTTGATGTTCATGCTGTTGAAGATGTTGGTCAACACGATGGAGAGACCCGAGATGGAGCCCACAATCAGCTTACTGGGAACGAGGAAATAATAGACGCAAACACCCGTCATAAACATGCCGAAAGTCATGATCAGCAGCTCCACCCAGAACTTTTTGCTGACCAAAGCCTGGCCAATTTCCTTCATTATGTCGTTAAATTTTTTCATAAATGTTTGATTTATAAATTCTTAATTAAATTCTTACCCTTGATTTTTGAGGCTGCAAAGGTCGGAATTCTTTTTGAGATAAAGAAGGGTTTTCAATAAATAATTATCTTTGCAAAAAAATCGCGGAATGACCCTGCTCGACTGGCTCCCCATAACGAAGAAAGAAACCGACCTGCGCGGTTGGGACGAGGTGGACGTGGTGTTCGTCACAGGCGATGCCTACGTCGACCATCCCGCGTTTGGGGCCGCCGTCATTGGTAGGGTATTGGAACACAACGGTTTCCGCGTTGCGCTCATCCCACAACCCAACTGGCGTGACGACCTGCGTGACTTCAAGAAATTCGGCAAACCGAGATTGTATTTTGGCGTGTCAGCAGGCTGCATGGACTCGATGGTGAACCACTACACCGCCAACAAGCGCCTGCGCAGCAACGACGCCTACACCCCTGGTGGCGAGGCGGGCTTCCGCCCAGATAGAGCCACCATCGTCTACTGTAACATCCTCAAGCAACTCTATCCCGATGTGCCCGTCATCGTGGGCGGCATAGAGGCATCACTCCGAAGGGTAACGCATTACGACTATTGGGACGACTGCCTGAAGCCCAGCATCCTGGTCGACTCAAAAGCCGACCTCGGCGTGTACGGCATGGGCGAGCTCACCATGGTGGAAATCGCCAAGGCCATTCAAAACGGCAAGAAAGTCAACGAACTGACTGACATCCAACAAACTTTCTTCCTGCAAGACAAAAAGGCTCCTCTCCCCAACTTTGATGGCGAGACCATCGAACTCGTGTCGCACGAGGTCTGCTTGAAAGACAAGAAAAAATACGCCTCCAATTTCAAGCATATCGAGGAGGAATCTAACAAGAAACATGCAGCAAGGTTGATTCAAGACATTGGCAACCAACGGCTTGTCATCAACCCTCCTTTGCCAACCTTTACCACCGAACAGATTGACGCTTCGTTCGACCTGCCCTATACGCGCCTACCCCACCCGAGATACGCCAAACGCGGCATCATCCCAGCCTATGAGATGATACGACACTCCGTCAACCTTCACCGAGGCTGCTTTGGAGGCTGTGCTTTCTGCACCATTTCTGCGCACCAAGGTAAATTTGTAGCCTCTCGAAGCAAAGCATCCATCATGAAAGAGGTGGAAAAGGTGACAGAGATGGAGGACTTCAAGGGCTATATCAGCGACTTGGGAGGTCCTTCGGCCAACATGTACCGCATGAAGGGCAAGGACGAACGCCTCTGCGAGAAATGCGCCCGTCCCACCTGCTTACAACCCAACGTCTGCAAAAACCTCAACACCGATCACCACCCTCTGATCGAAATATATAAAGAGGTAGACAAGAACCCGAAAGTGAAGAAAGCCACCATTGGATCGGGTATCCGTTACGACCTGTTTCTGCACGACAGCACACCCGAGGAGAATAAGGCGATGGGCTATGACGAGTATTTCCATCAGCTGGTTACCAGACATGTGAGCGGACGACTGAAAGTCGCTCCCGAACACACCAGCGACGCCGTGCTCAAACTCATGCGCAAGCCCAAGTTCGATATGTTCGTGAAACTGAAAAAGAAATTTGACCAAATCAATGAGAAGGAGCACCTGAACCAGCAACTCATCCCCTATTTCATCTCCTCCCACCCTGATTGTTATCTCGAGGATATGGCAGAGTTAGCCGTGAGAACCAAAGAGTTAGGATATCACCTGGAGCAAGTACAAGACTTCACACCCACTCCCATGACCTTGGCCACCGAAATCTATTATTCCGGTTATGATCCCTACACCTTGGAACCCGTTTTTTGCGCCAAAACCAAAGAGGAGAAACTCGCCCAACAACGCTTTTTCTTCTGGTACAAACCCGAGAACCGCGAGTGGGTGAAGAGTGCCTTGAGACGTATTGGGCACACAGATTGGATTAAAAAGCTCTTCAAGTCATAAAAAATCACTACTTTTGCCGCAAATTTCCAAATCATAAAAACCAAGCAATGAAAAAGCATCTCATCGGAGCCATCGTGCTCTTCGCCGCCCTTGCCTTCACGGCCTGCGGCAACGACAATGAAAAGAAAGAAAAAGAAGAAGTTACCGGCGCTGCCACCGAGGCAGAAGCCAAAAAGCCCGAGCTGCCCAACCGCATGCTCATCATCGTCGACCCACAAATCGACTTCACCACGGGTAGCCTAGCCACTGCCAAAGGCCCCGAGTCTATGGAATACCTTGCCAAAGCCCTGAACGACGGTGCATGGAAGAACTACAAGTGGATCATCGTCACCCAAGACGCCCACCCAGCCAATCACTGCTCTTTTGTTGAGCAAGGTGGCGTGTTCCCGCCTCACTGCGTGCAAGGCACCGATGGCATGAACGTCTATCCCGCCCTCCAGAAAGTGCTGACGGACATCATGCCCAACATTCCGAACATCCATTTCATGCAAAAGGGTGACCTCGCAGAAAAAGAGGAGTTCAGCATCTTCCAAAACGAACGTAGCGGAGCAAAGCTTCGTGCCGTCATCGAACAAGAGAAGTTTGAAGGCGTTGACGTGTGCGGTATCGCCACGGACTACTGCGTCTACGAGACCACCAAGGACTTGATGGGATTCTATCCCGCCAAGCAGATCCGCATCGTCACCAACTGCCTCGCCGCCGTCGACGACAACGACACCAAGCTCGCCGACCTGATGAAGGAAAACGGCATCGAAGGCATTGAGTTCTAATCATGTCTAAATTCAAATCATTCCTACAGCGCAAGGGCGTCGACATGACCTGGAAGGCCTATTTTGTCGACGCTCTTGGCGCTATGGCACTAGGTCTATTTGCCTCGCTGCTCATCGGCACCATCTTCCAAACTTTGGGCGACAAGACGGGCATAGAGGCCTTTGAGACCATCGCCAAATACGCCAAGGCCGCCACAGGAGCTGCCATTGCGGTGGCCATCGCCTACAAGCTCAAATGCGAAGGCTTGGTGCTATTTAGCGCCATCGCAGTCGGCATTGCAGGCAACGAACTGGGAGGGCCCATGGGCGCCTACGTCGCCGTAATCGTTGCGGCAGAATTAGGCAAAATCGTCTACAAGGAGACCCAAGTCGACATCCTGGTCACGCCCGCCGTGGTCATCATCAGCGGTGTGCTGATGGCTTACGCTGTAGGTGCTCCCATCCAAAAGGTGATGACCGCCCTCGGCACCTTCATCGAGAACGCCACACAGATGCAACCCTTCCTCATGGGCATCGTCGTCTCGGTGGTCATCGGGTCGGTGCTCACCCTGCCCATCAGCTCGGCGGCCATCTGCCTCGCCATCGGCTTGGGCGGCATTGCAGGAGGCGCTGCCACGGCCGGTTGCTGCGCCCAGATGATTGGTTTTGCCGTGTTGAGCTTCAAGGAAAACCGTTGGGGCGGACTGGTGGCACAAGGTCTCGGCACTTCGATGCTGCAGATGGGCAACATCGTGAAGAATCCAAAAATCTGGATTCCAGTATTGCTCACTTCCGCCATTACGGGACCTATCTCGACCTGCATCTTCCATCTGGAGAACATCCCAATCGGTTCCGGCATGGGCACCTGTGGCCTCGTCGGTCCCATCGGCATCTACACTGCCATGCCCGAAGGTGGCATGAACATGTGGATAGGCATGGGTCTGGTCTGCTTCGTATTACCCGCCTTGCTCACATGGCTCTTCGGCCTTGTCTTCCGCAAAATCGGCTGGATTAAGGAAGGTGACCTCAAAATCGACTGCTGATGCCGAGAACACCCGCCAAACCGCTCTCGCCCGACCAAGTGTTGGACAAGATGGCCAAGTATTGCGCCTACCAAGAACGGTGTGTCAAAGATGTCAAGGACAAGTTGAAGACCTTCGATATCTCCGAAGAGGAAAAAACCAAAATCCTAGAGTATCTGCTGGATAACCGTTTCGTCAATGATGAACGGTTTGCTATGGCTTTTGTTCGAGGCAAAGTCAACCAAAGCGGATGGGGTGTCAACAAAATTCGTTTCCACCTCATGCAAAAAGGCATCGCCAAGGAACTCATCGATGAAGCCCTTGGTCAGACCGATGAAGAGGTTTACCGCCAGCGACTTGTTGACATCCTAAAAACAAAGGCCAAGACCGTAAAAGTAGCCACCGACTTCGAGAAAAAACGCAAACTGGCCGCATACGCCATACAGAAGGGATTTGAGAGTTCCTTGGTCTGGGAGGTCTTGAAGGAATTTTGATTTTAGCGAATTTTTGTATCTTTGCTGCCCAATTGAGAGTAAACGATGAAATATCCAAAACGACTGATAACGCAAACCCCCGAATGTCTGACAGAGCCTGTCAGCCAGTCGATTAACGTCATCATCTCGACTTTGTTTGCTCTCGTTTTCTTAACCGCCTATGTCCCTTTTTCAGCCACCGCTTGGTTTCAAGTCGGAAGAGGAAGCTATTTCTTCACCACCCTGGCATTCGTGGGCACTGGCACCTTGTTTCTTGCCCTCAGCCGCACATTAATGACCTGGCTTGTCAAGAAAATGCGGCATTTCCCGTTTTGGTTCTATATCCTGTGGCTTTTCCTTGAAATCGTGTTGATTTCGGTGTTTTACACCCTCCTTTCCTATTTCCAGATACAGCCAACTGGAGGTGAAAGCCTTGGATTTGCGTACATCTTGGCCAAGAGTTTCCTCGTTACTTTGGTGGCCTTGGGCGTCCCCTACACCGTCACCGACTTGGTTATCCTTTTGAAAGACACGCAACAGCGACTCATGCTTACCAAGAGCGACACGGTAGAGTCGGATGACGAAGTGATGCCTGAACATACTGAAATCATCAACCTGATGGACAACAACGGCAACCTGAAGTTGTCCGTCAAACTCGACAACCTTTACTACATCAAGGCAGAGGACAACTATATCAACGTTTTTTATCAACGCAGCGGCGCCATCGCCAGTTACATGCTGCGTTGCAAGATGCAAACCATAGCCGACAACTGCGTGGATTCCAGTTCCTTGATGCGTTGCCACCGCTCCTATATCGTCAACATCAAGAAAGTGAGCGTACTCCACAATGAGGCAGACGGCTTCGTCATCGATTTTGAACGCGAGGGTCTGGATTCAGTCCCTGTCTCCAAAACCTATTCAGCAAAGGTTTTAGAAGCCTTCAACAAGAAATAAAAATGAAAGGCCTCGCCAATCGGCGAGGCCTTTCTACTGCTATCGTTTTCAAAATTTATATGCTTAACAATTCATGCCACCACAGCAGTGGATGACCTGACCTGTGACATAGGAGCTGAGGTCGCTGGCGAGG
>JAEEGK010004163.1_pt1 | contig 35659 bp, 24 predicted proteins | sample 8958771 | NCBI WGS metagenome assembly JAEEGK01 (sample SAMN16246547, study PRJNA631951) | gut metagenome | biome: gut microbiome; feature: rumen; material: SC-attached | host: Bos | place: Iran: Karaj | collected 2018-10 | reverse complement strand
TCACCTTGCTCCTGTTGGTGTAGAACGAGGCGAGTTTCAAGGCATTTTCGTTGGCCTCTGCGCCTGAATTTACGAGGAAGAGTTTGTAATCGCTGTATCCGCTGAGTTTCTGCAACTTAACAGCCAATTCCTCTTGCAGCGGAATGTGAACCGAATTGGAGTAAAATCCGATTTTGTTCAACTGCGCCGTAATGGCTTTCACATAATCTTCCTGACAGTGGCCGATGCTGATGACGCCGTGTCCGCCATAAAGGTCGAGATACTTTTTGCCCTCAGTGTCAGTGAGTTCCAGGCCCTTGGCACTCTCTATCGTTATTGGGAATAACTTAAAAACTTCAAATGTGTTCATTTCCTTTTTATGATTAAACCAATTGCGCCAAACGTCGATGTTTGACAGGGCAAAGGTACAAATTTTTTTTAAATTGTGATTGTTAAGGCTATAGTTTTAGCATAATGTCTGCAATGCTCTTGCTCCTTACTCGTAACACGTTGCTTTATAAAGGTTTATGAGTGATTGCTGCAATTCCAAAAAATCTGCCGCCTGTTGCAATTGGGCTTCGATGTACGTATTTTGCGCCGTCAGGACCTCCAAATAGGTCGTTTGTGCGTATTGCATATTTTTGCGGCTGTTTTCGTATGCTTTTTGTGCCGCCGACACTTGGAGCAGGCGGGAGTTTTTGCGTGTTGCAAACGCCTGACTCTCAGCGAGTGCGTCGTGAACTTCGGCTGATGCTGTAAGCAATGTCTTTCTGAATGCAATCTCCGCCTGTTGGTATTGCAATTTTGCCGACTTGTGGTTGGCTTTGATGCGTCCCTGTTGGAATATTGGCTGCACAAGCGAACCTAACGAATTGAAAGCCAAATCCGTTAGCCCAAGGCTTGCGCTTATTGTGAGTGTCGGGTAAAATTCTGACCGTGCAATCTTTACGTTGCCGAGAGCCATCCTCAATGCATATTCAGCCGACAATACGTCGGGACGCGACGAGAGGGTTTCAATCGGGATTTCAGCCCCGTAATCCATTTCGATGTCTCTGAGGTGTTGCCACTGTGTGTGTCCGACGTTTCCGATTGGTCGGTTAAGAATCAGGCACACAGCGTTTTGCGCCTTGCGCACCTGCGCCTCCAATGCGGGCAGCGACGCGGCGGTGTTTTGGTATGAAGCCTCAGCCTGATTGACGGCTGCCTCGCTTTGCTGCCCCACTTCTTTGAGCGCACGTAGTACGCGTAGGGTTTCTTGTTGATTTTCAAGACTTTGAAGCGTTATTTCGTATTGCCTGTCGAGCGTCGCCAAGGTATAATATGCGTTGGCGAGGTCGGCGATTATCTGTATTTGGGTGTATTTCAATTGCAGCGAGTCGCGGCTCAGTTGCAATCGGGCATTTGCTTTTTCGTAGTGTTGTTTGCCGCCAAAATTCAATTCCCAATTCATTGTCATTGGCAGGGCGTAAGTGTATGATGCAGAGGTGTTTCGCTCTTTTTTTGCTTCGATGGAAGGCGACAATGCCAATGTAGGCAAGTATGACAGCCGCGCCGATTTGAGCATTGTTTCCGATTGTTGTAGCGCGAGGTGCGCGGTGGCGATGTCAGAATTTTTTTCCAATGCCTCCTCGATGTAACCCTGCAAAAGCGTGTCGGTGAAAATATGCCGCCACGACTGCGCAGAGCACGTTTCCACTACAATAAACAAGAGAATTGCCAATATGTATTTCATTGCTTTCGTTTTTTTAGTTTTTCCTCCAATTCCTGAAAAATGCAGAATAATTTTGGCACGGCAAACAGCAATCCCAATGTGCCAAACAACATTCCCCCCACTATGCAAAAACCGATGGTACGGCTTCCGTTGGCGCCCGCGCCGGTGGCAAACATCAGCGGCAGCATACCGAAAATCATCGTCAGCGAGGTCATCAATATCGGACGAAGGCGCATTTTTGCGCTTGTAAACGCCGATTGAAAAATTGTCTGCCCCGATTGACGGCATACGGCGGCATATTCGGTGATCAGGATTGCAGTCTTGGCGAGCAAGCCTATCAGCATTATGAGACCTATTTGCATATAAATGTTGTTTTCGATGCCAAATATTTTAGCGGAAATCAGGCTTCCAACAATGCCAAACGGCACTGAAAGCATTACCGCCAAGGGTATCAAAAGGCTTTCGTAGAGCGCGACCATCACCAGATATACAAAGAGGATGCTGGTTATGAAAATGTATGTACCCGTATTGCCAGACTGGGCTTCCTCGCGGGTGATGCCGCTAAACTCAACCGCATATCCCACAGGCAATTGCGTGGCTGCCAATTGCTTGATTACGCTGATGGCCCCGCCGGTGCTGCCGTCTTCGTCAACGCTGCCAGACACCCCTATGCAACTAAACATATTGAGGCTCGAAAGCGACTGCGGCATATATTCTTTGGTAAGCGTAATAAACTGGCTTACAGGCAGCAACTCGCCTTTTTCGGAACGCACGAAGAGCTTTTCCAAGGCGTCGGGGCGGGCGCGGTCTTCGGGTTTCAGCTGTGAGGTGATTTGATACACCTTGTTGAATTTGTTGAAATTGGAAATATAATCGCCGCCCAAATATCCTCCCAACGTGTTTAAGACCTCCGATGGCGCAACACCTGATTTTTTGCAACGTGCGACATCCACATCCACACGGTATTGTGGATAATTGACATCAAAATTGGAATACACGTCGCTGATGCCGGGCTGTTCGGACAAATGCTCGCAAAATTGGTCGGTGATGCGCTTCAATTCGCGGATGTCGCCGCCGTTTTTGTCTTGCACCGAAAATTCAAAACCGCCGCCACCTCCGTAGCCTTCTATCATTGTCGGCTCCATTACAAACGACTGTGCCTCAGTCTCTTCCGCCAACATTTCTTCGAGTTGGGCGGCGATGGACTTCAATGAATTTTCAGAGCCTTTGCGCTCGCTCCACGGCGTGAGTTGTACGTAAATGAATGCGCCGTTGCTGCCCGCGCCCACGCCCACGACGCCGCCCACCGACTCCACGACGGGCATTTCCATAATCTTGTCGCAGACGCTGTTCATTATCCCGGCGGTCTTGTCCATCGAGTAGCCCGACGGTGCGGTGATTTCCAACGATAGTGTGCCTGTGTCTTCGCTTGGCACGAATCCCGTTGGCACCATCTTGAACAATACCGCCGCCAAAACTGCCGCAACTATCACCAACACTGGCACAAGCATTCTTTTTTGCGTAAAAAACGCCACCTTGTCTTCATAGTGCTTCTTGACGGCGGAAAACGAACTTTCGTAAATGTCCTTCACTTTTTCGGCGACCTTGCCCGTGCTGCCTTGCGGTCTGAGCATAAGCGCACAGAGGGCGGGTGAGAGTGTGAGCGCGTTGATGAGCGATATGCCCACCGCGACGGCCATCGTGAGTCCAAACTGTTTGAAAAACACGCCCGTAGTGCCGCCCGTGAACGCCACCGGTATAAAAATCATCATAAACACCAGCGACGTCGTAAAAAGCGTCGCGCCAAGGCCTTTCATTGCGTTGACGGAGGCTTCGTATGCCGTCTTGCTGCCGGATTCAAATTTTGCCTTCACAGCCTCCACCACCACTATCGAATCGTCCACCACAGTGCCTATCACCAATACCAATGCAAAGAGTGTCAATAAGTTGATGGAAAATCCGGCGATTTTCATAAAGGCAAACGTGCCCACGAGCGATACGATGATGCCCGCCGCAGGAATCGCCGTTGCCCTTATGTCCTGCAAGACCGCGACAGATTCTCAACCGTTTTTATGAACTCATCGATGAAAATCTTCGCATTGGCTGCAAAAATGTTGCTTTTTATGCTTCAAAACTCTGTATTACAGAGCGTTATCTGTTCAAAATCTGCAAATCAGAAACTGGAACTTCGCCCAAGCATATTATCAACGACATCTTTCTGGGCGAAATAAAAAACGCTCTCCTCACCACCTCCAAAACTCTTCAACAAATTGCGGAAGTTTTTGGATTCCCCGACCAATCGTCGTTGGGACAATTTTTCCGCCGGATGACGGGCGTCGCACCATCGGAGTTTCGGGAGAATTATAAGTAAAAAAGCCCCCTTACTTCCCTGCCATCTCCTTTGTGCTCAGCAATCCGCACGCCGCCATGATGTCCTCGCCCCTTGAGGCGCGCACTGTGGCGATGATGCCGGCGGCATTGAGAATCTCCTGAAATTCCTTGATCCTTATTTCGGACGATGCGCGGAAGTCGCTGCCGGGGTGTTCGTGGTAGCGGATGAGGTTGACGCGCGAGGGGATGCCGCGAAGTATTTTCACAATCTCGCGGGCGTGGCGGGGCGTGTCGTTGAGTCCGCCTATCATGATGTACTCCGCCGAGAAGCGACGCTGGTGGCGGAAGTCGTATTTTTTTATCAGCTCCAATGTGCGCTGCAACGGTTGCGCCTTCTCTATCGGCATTATCTTGGCGCGTTCGTCGGGGAAGGGATTGTGCAGCGATACGGCGAGATGCACGTCGGTCTTTTCGAGAAAATCCCGCAACGCCGGCAGCACGCCCACCGTGGAGAGAGTCATCCTGTGCGGCGACATCGCAAAACCATAGTCGGCGGTGAGGATTTCCAACGCTTTCATAATGTTTGGGAGATTGTCGAGAGGTTCGCCCATACCCATAAAAACGATGTTGGTGAGCGTCTCAAATTCCGGCAAAGATTTTATTTGATTGAGAATTTCATTGGTGGTGAGATTGCCGCCAAAACCCTGCAAACCCGTGTTGCAAAATTTGCAACCCATCTTGCAGCCCGCCTGACACGATACGCACAATGTGGCGCGGTCGCCGTCGGGAATGTAAGCCGCCTCCACGTATCGACCTTCCAATACGCCGAAAAGGTATTTTTTAGTACCGTCAATTGACACTGTCTCCTTGACCGGCGGCACAAGTCCGAAGGTGAATTTTTCAGTGAGTAGTTCGCGCGTCTTTTTGGAGAGGTTGGTCATCTCCTCGATGCTCGACACATTTTTTTTATAGAGCCAGTCTGCAATCTGCTTGGCGGTAAATTTTGGCAGCCCCAATTGCGCCGCAACGTCCTGTAGCTCGGCGAGGGTCATGCCAAAAAGCGGGGGATTTGTCATTTTTTTCTTACGTGCTTGGTGTAGAATGTTTCAAATTTTTCCTTCTTGTATGCCTCCTCGGCGTAGAATCGTGCCACGACGTTCCAGAATGACGGCTCAAAAAAATCCGACACGTTGGATACAAATCTGTGCTCCTTGTCGAAGAAAAACATCGCCGGGAATTTGTAATTGCCGTTCATTAGGGCGTTGGTGAAGGCGTTGGGCATGTTTTGACCGGTGCTTACAAAAGGCTTGTCACTGTCAAACCAATAGAGCGAATCAGTCGTGGTAGCCTCGATGCGCACGGGGTAGTAGTGTTCATTGATGTAATTGCACAATGCGCTGTCCTTGAGCACGGCGCGTTCATGCACCATCGACGCCATCGTGATGTAAGGCACATAGCCACGGTACTTGTCGTCAACGTAGATGTCGATGAGGATTGGCTTGGGGGTCTTGTCGTACTTTTCGCGCATCTCCTTCATTGTGAGCCAGTTGATTTTGCCGAGGGTGTCGATGTCGTGCTGCTTCACCTTCTTGATGTCGTCGGCGTACACCTCGGGAAAACTGTTCATGTACAACATTGTGAATACATCAATTGACCCCACGGTGTTGGAGATGTTTTCGGCGAAATAGACCAATATAGGCTCAATGTCCTTCACCTGCATGTAGCCGGGGATGGGGTTGATGCGCTTGCCACGGTCGATATAGACGATGGTGGGGTAGGAGAGGCGGTCGCCCATCAGCATGTAGGCGAGCTTATTGACCCTGCCGTCCGACGTCCACTCCTTGCCGTGGAATTTCACGGTGTCCTTGGTCTCGGCGTCAAACCTCACGCAATAGAAATTCTTGTTGATGTACTGCGCCAACGCTTGGTTTTGGAATGTGGTCGCCATCATCCTCTTGCACCATCCGCACCAATCGGTGTAAACGTCGATGAGGAATGGGCGGCTCTCCACGGAGTCCCTTTTCTCAGCCTCCTCGAAGCTAATCCATTCGATGGGGCCCAAGTCTTCTTTTTGTGCCTGCGACTTGAAGCCGCACATTATTAATATGACTGCTATTAAAATTTTTTTCATTGTTGATAGTTTTCTTTTGTAACGCAAATTTACTTATTTTGACGCACAATCTGCTCCAAAAGTTAATCACATTAACAATTTTTATTATAAAAACTGCAAACTCCGCATTGTTTTTATCAATATCTTTGCCGTGGAAAACATGTTGTAAATTTTGGCAACAATTTTGCAAAACGTAGTGTAAAAAATAATACTGACTTTAAAAACAAAATGAAATGAAAAAAGCATTTAGACATTTGTTAGCGGTTGCGGTGTTGTTGGCTGCAAGCTTTGCACCGGCGGCGGCGCAGGACGAGCCCGATATGTTTGACATCCTTCTCGACTACATCAACGAGGATCAGAACACCGCGCTCACACGCCTTCAGGAAGACATCGCCAAGGGCGAAAAACTCGTTTCGCAGGCGGAGGCGTTGGACAAGAACACTCAAAAATTCTTCGATTCTGGCAAGAAAGGCAAGCAGAAGAAGGGCGAGAAAAAATCGGCGGAGCAGAAGAGTCTCCGCATCAAGGCGCAAAAATACATTCAGAAGTCGTATGAGCAGCTCTACGAAATTTACAAGGCTGTGCTCGACGACGCCAAGTTTGAGTACCAGGCCGACCAGGCCACTGCCGAAGACTTGATGATTCAGGCGGAGACGGCTTTGCAGGAGGCTTCCACCAAATACGACCCTTACGGCAAGCTCGGCACCAAGAGCCTTGAGACCAAGCCTTACAATACTCTCAAAAGCGACATGGCTGCCTGCAAGCAGAAATGTATTGCCGCCGGCAACAATTGCTACGAGGCTCTGAAACTTTATGCTATTCAGACCGAGAAGAAGAACCGCGAGGCTGCCGCCGAGCAGAATTTCTGGAACCAGGCTGTGCAGACCAATACCATCGAATCCTACAACGGCTACATCTCTCGCTATCCCTCTGGCAAGTACGTCGCCGACGCCAAAAAACGCATCGCAAATCTCCAGCAGAGCATGGCAAGGACCAAGCGTGTCACCTCCGACGATCCCAACGAGGGACTCGCATACCGCATCCAGATTCTCGCCGACAAGAGCCAGTGGAATCCTTCCAAGCTCAAAAGGCTCTACCGTGGCAACCTCAAGGTGGACGAGACCGAGCGCGAAGGCTTCTACAAGTATTGGATTGGATGTTTCCGTTCATACGCCGAGGCTCAGGCTGCTGAGCAGTCGATGCACCTCAGGGAATCTTTCATCGTAAGCTTCTACAACGGTGTGCAGATTCACATCACTGAGGCTCAGGAGATTGAGTCACATTTGGAAGATTAATTACAATTAAAAACAATTACAATTAACAACAATTACATAAAAAAATCATCCGCCTGTGCTGCTATGAGCCTGGCGGATGATTTCGTTTTTAGAGGGTGGGGTAGTGGTCGTCTACCTGATTTTCATGCCGTCGGGGATGGTGAAGACGCCGTCGGGGATTTTGCCGTTTTCGTCGAAGGTGTCCATCGTGGTCTCGATGGTGAACATTCCGCCGTCCACTACGGTCTTTACGGTGAATCCCTTCCACACCCATACTGTGGATGATACCGACATGCCCATCTGCTCGGTGTTCACCGTGTAGATTTTGCAGGGGCGTCCGTTGATTACTTCTTCGCCTTTCTCCTTGATTTTGTGCTTCTTGATTACTTCAGGGGTGAGGTTGAGGAAGTTGACAGTGCCTTCGCTCTTGTGTCCTTCCTTGACGTTGTTGACATCGAATGTCACCGTACCGTCTGCCTGGCGCACGCTGCGCATCTGCATCTTGTTGCCGCCCATGGCTGACATGTCCATAGTGAACTCAGATGCCTCCTTCTTGCCGTAGTCGTCGATGTAGTAGGTGGTTACCATCGGCTGACCCATCATCTCTGCTTTGGTGGTGATTACCGCCTTTTCAAACTCGTACCTTGCCTCCTGGGCTTGTGCTGTTGCGGATACTGCCACAATGGCAGCTGCCGCCAAAAACAATTTTGCTTTCATTGTCTTCTCAAAAATTTAGGTTATACATAAAAAATAATTAATTCTAATGCCAATAATTATAAGTACGTAGTAGCGATAATGTTTGATGAAAAATAAAAATAGTAGTATTTAATAGTTGCGCTGCAAAGTTATAAATTATTTTGGTTGTCAACAAACAATAATTGCAAAAAATTATTTTGGGTATTCTATCCTTGCGTGATAGATGTTTTTGAGTTTTTCTTTCAATAACGACTTCACCGTGTCTATGTCCTTGAAAGTCAGGTTGGTATTGTCAAATTGCTTGTTAGCAATCTGGGCGTTGACGATGTTCTCCACGAGTGTGGATATCGATTCGGTGTCGTATTTCTTGAGGCTTCGCGACGCCGCCTCTATTGAATCCGACATCATCACCACCGCCATCTCCTTGTTGATGGGGCGCGGTCCTGGATAGGTGAAGAGCTTGTCGCAGTCCTCGTCGGGGTGCTCCTTCTTGTACATTGCGTAGAAATATCCCGCCTTAGATGTGCCGTGGTGCGTCTTGATGAAATCGACCACCTGCATCGGGAGTTTGTATTCTTTGGCGATGGCAACGCCTTTAATTACGTGGTTGATAATGATTTCCGCGCTTTTCACGTAGTCGAGTTGGTCGTGTGGGTTGATGCCCGACACTTGGTTTTCGGTGAAATACATTGGCGCGGCGAGTTTGCCGATGTCGTGGTACAATGCGCCTGTGCGGGCGAGGTGAGGATTGCCGCCAATCTTGAAAATTGCAGCCTCAGCCAGATTGGCCACCTGCATGCAGTGCTGGAACGTGCCGGGAGCTTCTTCGGCAAGTCGGCGCAGGAGCGGGCGGTTGCTGTCGGCGAGTTCCAAGAGGGTGACGTCGCTCAATAGTCCAAACACTTTTTCAAACATGTATATCAACGGGTACGCCATCAGGAGCATGATGCAGTTGAGTCCGAGAAGGATGAGGTTTTTCCAATTGATTTCGCTGGGCAGACCGGTGTACATCAGTTCGAAGCTTATGTAGATGACGGTGTACATCGCAAAGCAAATCACCGACGTGAGGAAAGCCTGGCTGCGGCGGTTGAGTTTTTCGTAGCTCATCAGCAGTATGTATCCCGGGATGAATTGCATCGTGAAATATTCAAAGGAATTGGGCATCAGGAAGCTGACCGCCACACACGTTACGATATGCAGAAACATGCCTGTCCTCGTGTCGAAGAAGGTCTTGATGATAATTGCCAACAGCAGGAACGGCAACAGCCAGATATCCACAAGGTTGTAACGGATTACGATGCTTGTCATCACAATCGTGAAGGTGATTATCGACAGGATGAGCGCGGAGTATTTGGTCTGGTAGAAAATCTCGCGCCTGAACGTCCTCAAAAACATGAATATCAGCGCAAAAAGCATCATGTACAATATCGATTGTCCGAGGAATACGTATCCGTAGCCCGACGAATTGTGCTGTTCGTAGTCGCGGCGCAGCGATTCCAAAACGCGGAATTCTTCGTCGCCCACCATCTCGCCTTTGTAGATGATGCGCTGCCCCTTCTGCACCATGCCGCGTGTCAGCGATATGGATTCAAGTTTTTCGTTGAGCAGTTTTTCGGTGGTCTCTTGGTCGTAATTGAGGTTTGGCGCAATCCATTGCATGGGATTGAGCGCGTTGGTGAACTTCCACAGCGGGCTGTTTTCGGCGTCGGGGCCTTGATGGGCGTTGAGGAATTTTTCGATGTCGCTTTTTACGTAGAGATAGGCTTCTTTTACGGTAATTATCTCGCTCTTAGGCTTTTGTGTGGTGATGCCTTCGTTTTGGATGGCAACGAGAGCGTCGGGTCTTGTATTGTCGTCGATATTGGTTAGAATCTGCTCGTTTTCTACGATGCCATTGTTGTAAACATCCGACAACGACTTGTATACTACGCTTTTGAGGCTGCCAAACAGGCTCAGCACCTTGCTTTTGGCATGGGTGACGGAGTCGGACACGCCAAATGCGGCGAGTTGCGCGTTGAAATCCGCCTCAAATTTTTCTGTGTGCGAGACCTGCACCTGGTTGTCCTTGGTGAAATAGGGCTTTGACTCTCTTTTGACAGAATCGCGCTCTTTGTCCAATTCCGCCTGGCTCTTGTATTCGGCGAAGTCGAATGGTGCGATGAGATTTTCGTGCTTCCACGGGATGCCCTTCTGGTATTCGTACTTGAACTTACCTTCTTTCGGGATGGCGTAAAGCACTATCACGCAAGCTATTACATATAATGACACCCGCAATATGTCCAACCATGAAACCATCGCGGGAATGTTTTTCCTGTTTTTCATTGTTTGGGTCATGTTTTATTATTGGCAAAATTAATGTTAATAATTGACAATTTGCACATCTGATGCAAGTTTTTTTTCCATAACTTGATTTTTCGTGTTAATTTTGCAGTCCGAATAGTAAATGTAAGACAAAATGTTAAAATTTATTAAGAAGATAGGACAGTTTTTTGTGTCGCTCTATATGTGGACAGTGCTTTTCGTCATGGCGTTCTTGATACTTGTTACGGGGCTTTTGCTGTTGTTTGTTAGCAATGCGCGTGTGGTGTTCAGGACGGTGAGGGCGATGCTTCGGTTTATGTTCAAGATATTGTTTGTAAAAGTGGAGGTGGAGCATCCCAAGGATTTCGATTTCAACCAATCGTACATCATAATGCCCAATCACATAACGTTTTGGGACATTCCTGTAATATGCTCCGTGCTGCCCAACTATACTTTTGGCATCGAGGCGGAGAGCCATTTTTCGTGGCCCATCTACGGTTTTTTCATCAAGAAATACGGCACGCTGCCCATCAACAGGAAGAATATCCTGGCGTCGTTTCGTACCTTTGAGACCGCCGCAAAAAATATGAAGGAGAAGAATGCCTCGCTCCTCGTATTCCCCGAAGGCCACCGCTCCGACGACGGCAAGATTCAGGAGTTCAAGAAGATACCCTTCAAGATGGCGCAGATTGTCAAAGTGCCCATCCTGCCCTGCGGCACGTCGGGTCTCGGCGCATTGGCTCCCAAAGGTTTTTTTGTAACACCGGGGCGCGTCAAGGTAAAATATGGCGAACCCGTGCCGGTATCCGAATATGAGAAATTGCGTCCCGAAGTTGCCGCCAAGATGGTGAGGGACAGGGTGATAGCATTGTCGGAGGACGATATTGTGCCTGACAGCGAGAAAGAGACTCAAAAATCTTAACATTATGACACAGAGCGAATTATATAAAGCAGTTACCGCCTACTTCCTGGCGACAATGCCCGCGCCAAAGACCGAGTTGCATTACGGCTCTCCCTTCCAACTCCTTGTGGCGGTGCGGCTCTCGGCTCAGTGTACCGACAAGCGCATCAACATGGTGACGCCCGCGCTTTTTGAGCGTTTCCCCGATGCAAGGGCGATGTACGGTGTGGAGTTTGATGAATTGTTGCCATACATCAAGTCGGTGTCTTACCCAAATGCCAAATGCCGCGACCTTTTGGCGATGGCAAAGATGATTGTGGAAGATTTTGGCGGCGAAGTGCCGGAGGACATCGAAAGCCTGCAAAAACTCCCCGGCGTAGGCCCTAAGACCGCCAATGTGGTTGCCTCGGTATTGTACGGCGCAAAAGTGATTCCCGTGGACACCCACGTATTCCGCGTGGCTAAGCGCATTGGGCTTACCGTCAACGCCAAAACTCCCGTCCAAGCCGAAAAACAACTCGAAGCCGGTTTTGACGAATCCATCAGAAACCTTGCCCACCATTGGCTCCTCCTCCACGGTCGCTACGTCTGCACGGCGCGAAAGCCAAAATGCGAGGAGTGCGGACTAAGTGAACAATGCATAATGCATAATTCATAATTCGTAATTCGTAATTCATTGAAAAGGGCATCCCCGCTTACGCAGAAATGCCCTTTCCTTTCTCTATTCTTAAAAACTACTTATTTTGCTTCTTTGTTGCGACTGCCGAGCCACTTGATGAATGATACGATGATGTATGCAAAAATCAAGATTGGCACTGCAAGCCATTTGAAGAGTATCAACATTATCACTGCGAATATCAGGAAGTTGAACACGAGTGTATGCTCACTGTATTTAAGTGACTTGAGTTTGAGCGAGAACATCGGCAGGTTTGTTACCATCATTACCGCCACAAACATTGCCATTGGCAGCAGGATGTACCATTTGCCGAGGCCAAACACTTGGAGGCCAATGAGAATCATTTCCCACTTGAACTCGATTTCCATGCCGCAAGCGTCCAATATTTGGGTGATGAGCATGTCTTCCGGCACCGCCGCATCTATCAGCGGAATCGACGCCATAAACATTGCACAAGCCGGCGACGCAAGACCCTTGAAGCTGTGCGCCTGATCCGGGTCGATGTTGAATTTTGCGAGCCTCAGTATTGCAAACACCGCCACCAAGATGCTGCACAGCAATACAGCAATTTCCCACGGCGCGAAGGTGAATATGCCGCCCCTGAGCCGCATCGACTGCTTCAAAAATTGGAACAGTATCGCCGACGGCGCAACGCCAAAGCTGATAGCATCGGCGAGCGAATCGAGCTGCTTACCGAGTTCTGAGCAAGCGTCCAACAGCCGCGCCGCAAATCCGTCGCTGAAATCGAACACTGCGGCAAGCAATATCAGATACGCCGCCCACACAAGGCTCTTCTCGCCTTCCAACGCCAAGAACGTTGACAACATTCCGCAGAATGCACTCGAACAAGTCAACAGGCTTGGTACGAATCTTAGTTTTCTTTTGAATCCCGACATTTTAATGTAATATATACTTGTTTTGTCTTGACAATAGCAAATATAAGACCATTTGACATTTTTTGCGGAATCTTTTTTCAACTTAATTTCCGCGTCGCAATAATTTGTATATTTGCCGCCGCAAAGTTCGTAGTTTTTTTAATTTTGTAAAAGTTTATTTGTCATTTTTTATGAAAAATTTTTTATTATGGATGGTAACAGTCCTGCTCGCCGCCTCTCAAATCTCTGTGGCTCAGGTGGTTGGCAACGCCAACGACTTCCTTGACATTGGCGGTTTTGCGGCGACACAGGCAACGGGCAACGCCGATGGCGCGTACATATCGGGCGCGGAAGCGGGGTGTCTCAATCCGGCGGCACTCTCTATGGACGGCGGCAAATGGGATTTTGCCCTGATGCACAACCGATATATGGGCGGCATGGCAACTCAAAATATGGCAGCGGCGGCGTGCAAGACCGATTCGATGACCACTTTTGGCGCAACATTGGTGCGCGTGGGAGTTGACGACATCCAAAACACGCTCCACCTTTTCGACGCCGATGGCAGCATCAACTACGACAACATCACATACTTTTCGGTGGCGGATTACGCGCTGTATTTTTCTTTTGGACGGCAACTAAAACGCATCCCAGCCCTCACCGTCGGCGGCAACGTAAAACTCATCTACCGACACGAGGGCGACTTTGCCAATGCTTACGGTTTTGGAATCGACTTGGCGGCGCGGTATAAATGGCGGCGATTGTCGTGTGCGGCGGTATTAAGGGACGCCACCACGACGTTCGATTTTTGGAGCGTCAACGAGTCAAAATTTGATTCCGCGTACCTTGCAACGGGCAACACCGTACCGGAGAGCCGGTTGGAACAACGGTCGCCTTCGTTGGTGCTTTCGGCGGCGTACAGGATGCAGCGCGGCGATTTTGGCGCGGTGGCAATGGCGGCGTTGAGGACGTATTTCGGTTACAACACGCAATACATCATCCAGTCCGATTTTGCGTCAGTGGATCCTGCATTGGGGGTGGAATTGAGTTACAAAGACATCGTAATGCTGCGCGGCGGCGTGTCTGACTTCCAGAACGACAGCAACATGACCATTTCACACAAAACCTCAGCCCGTCCGTCAATTGGCGCAGGGCTGAGGCTCTATGGTTTCAGGGTAGATTACGCCTTCTTTTTCAGCGGCGCAATGGGCGAAGGCAGCAATGTGGTTACGATTGGTTATGGTTTTTGAAAATGTTTGCAGCGAGTTTTATAATAAGGGAAATACACTATTACTGCACAACCCGTACAAGACGCACAGATACACCCCAGTCAACAGACCGCCTTTCTTCCATAACTCTATACACTACGAAATCCAAGCAATATGCACAGTCTGCTCCAGGCATCTTGGATGATGTCCAATAATCTCCTTCCATGTCCAAGTAGTCGGCATAAAACGAAATTCCTCTGCGCAAACTTGCAGCGGGAAGAAACACCGCTCCCGCAGCCTCCATTTTCTCCCATTCTTCGGCAGAGAATACATTCATTTTCATATAATAGTAATCGTGATTTGTCGCCTCTTGAATGGTAAAGTATTCGTCTTCAGCAATATCATAACATCCGCTATTGAAAGTAAGTCCGTCTGGCTGCGTCCAGTCGTCAGGCAGTAGAATAAAGCCGTTTACATTCGCCACCTTGCCTACGCCGTATTTTTCCGCAGCACTTACCCGCTTGGATATCAAATACTCCCACTCGCTGTTGCTCAAAGTGAACCAAGTTATGCCGTTACCAATATTTTCGCCCCAGTCATAAAAATATTTGTATTCCTTGAACTCCCTGTCCATATCCATTGTGCTTCTGGCAGTTGGTTTTCTACCCGTACCCCAGCCAAAAAGATCTAACCAGCCATCGTAAGATTCGCTAATATTCTCGTTATCTTTGCCCACGACATCATATTGCTTCTCCGCAAAACGATACGTCATGGAGGACGGACAGTATTGCAGGTTGCCACTGCTGAATCGGACTTTTTTGTCAAAGGCAACAGAAAACTCACCGTTCAACGCGGTGTAAATGTCATCGAGCGTTGGTTTTGGGTTCCATACGGCTTTCAGCGTGAGGTCGGCGGTAACTGGCTGCGTAAAGTCATAGACGCTGCCATCACAGAGCCACTCTTTAAAGAAGAATCCAGGCTTCTCAGGATCTTCCGGCTTCTTCACCGTACCGTTTTTTTCCACTTTTTGGGCGGACATATAATTGCCGCCGTCTGTGTCGAAAGTTACAGTGAAAGTCGCTGGCTTGACAACATTCTCAGGCTCGGATTCGGGGTCTTCATTGTCGTCCTTGCCACATGACGGCATTACAAACATTACTGCGCAGACAAATACGCCAAGCAGAATCAATTTTAACTTTTCCATTTTAGATGTTCCCATTGTGTTGAGTGTTTAAATGTTTCTTTGCTGCAAAGATGCTAATTATTTTTTCTTATACAAAAAAAATTGACGGTGAATTACCGTTCAGATTTTCTCCACCAAAAACCGCAGATGCTCCTGATTCGCTTGGATATAGTGCAGAGTTTCGAGGGTTAAAAGTCCGTTTTGCTCAAAGTCGGGAGAGTAGGAAAAATATCTTGACTTGATTGTGCCGTAGTCGTCCCCCCAAAAAACAAATCCAGGACACCTTGCAAGCGGCTTTCCGTCCTCGTCGGTAATTCTCAGGCGGAAATATCCTTTGCTGCCGCTCCCCGACATTACTGGCCTCGACGCCCGCAGATAACGCATTGTATGCCCTCGCCGCGTGTCCAAATTATGGTCTGTGGAAAAATCAAGATAGACGTATAGGAAGTTGGATTGCAACGTGAGTTTATCTGTAATATCGTTGCATAACGGCTTAAGCACCACGATAGGCTTGTTGGAACTCAATTCAAGTATATTGCAATAACTGTCGTAGGCATCGTAATTGCGCAATTGGTCTTGCATATTGTCATAAAAAGCCGTGCCAACCTGCCACCCATAAACAAGGAATACTGCCCATACAATAATGCGGTAACCCAACTTTATGTTGCTTTTGCGCTTGACTTCGGCGTTCAACGACTGCTCCAATTTTTGCAGCAACATATTCGCGTCAGGATATTCGGCATACGTCTGTTTGGCGGTGTCAATTATCCCCCGCAAATATTTCAACCTGGAAATAGCCTGATTTTCGGGCGATGTAACCTGATGCTTGTGATACTTGCGCTCCAACATAACGCCAAACAACAACACAACGGGTGCAAGTCCGCACATAGGGTAAGTAGCCATTCCCCTAAAATAGTCAAAACACATAAACAAACCAAACAGCATCACCAAGTTGTGCAAATTGTTTCTGACCATTGCACCGAAGTTCTTGGGGAAACTTGTTTTATAGTTCACCAACTTATCTTCCCATTCTGCAAGTTGATTTTGAAACTCTTGTTTAGTAGATTCCATTGCCCTTAGATTTTAGTAAATTGAAAAATAGCACGCGTTCTCAGCAATCTGACGGAGTTTTTCGGGAGAATTTGTGGTACTAACCGACAAAAAACTGCCATAAAAATGCCCCCAGCCGTTTTCAATAATCCTTTTAAGATTGTCCTTGGAGCCGTCCAAGTGCAATTTGATAGCACCCAAATCTGTCCCAATAGGATTACAGTCTTTGTCGAAAAGAGCAAGGGTAACATTTTCAAAATCGCCATTCTCGCACTCTTTTCCAGAGGACACGAAGGTGACAGGCTCCACACGAATACGGTATTGCACAAAGTTTTCGTCAACAACATTATTCCCAGGATAGCAAGCATCGAACATCAGGTCTGCCTCGTCTATTATCTTAACGTAATCCACAAGTGCCTTGCCGACAGGATTATTTGGCAAAAGGCGCAACGGTTTAGTCAAATGCACCATTTCATACACCACAGGATGCTCTATGTGGTTTTGCTGCCATTTGTTGGCGGCGGATGGCGAAAATACGTATATGAATACCGGCACCAAAAACAGCGCAATCATCATCACAGAAAGCAAAAGTCTGTTTCTGTTGCGGGTGCGCTTGTAATTGTCTATCTCTGAGGAAAAATTGTCGAGCATTTGTTTTGCCTCCATACTGTCGCCATAGAGCGAATCTATCTGCCGCTGATATTTTTCGTATGAATACAACGCCTGATAATATTCATTGTCAGCCACTTGCACTGGCGTATCCATTGCCCTTACATCAAACATATAGTGCGTAACATCGATAAAGCCGCCAGCATACGAATGGCTTACATTGTTGGCATATATTGTAAACAAAAACGCCACAACCACGCACCCGCCTGAAAATGTCAAATAGTCGTTGTCATCAAGAGTAAAAGCGAGTATAAAAAATGCCAACGCATAAAAAAACAACACTACACCCATCCTGTTCCACAAGACTATAGAAAATGATGGATTCCAATTATTTTTGAGCCTGTCTATGCTTTGGTTGATGTTGGAGATGAGATTCTTGATATTGAAATCTGACGTGGATTGTTCGTGCAATACGTATCCGCAATGACTACAAATATTGCTAACAAGCGGATATGGCGCACCACATTTAGGACAATTCTGTTTCTTTTCCTGTTCGGTGCGGATGTTTTCGGCTCGGATGATTTCTGCATCTTCGCCTGAAACATATACCGGCGGTCTTACTGTTTGTCGCTCCTGATGTTCAAGATTGCGACCGCAATAGGGACATTGGTCGGCAATCAACGGAACACCGTGTCCGCAGCCAGGGCAAGAGCCAAGTTCCTCTTTGGTGTAATTCCTGAGCCGTTGCTCCAACATATTGTCGATGACAGCATTGATTTCCGCCACCGCCGTACCCTCCTCTACCGCCTTCTGTATTATTGTGTTGCGCTCCGTAAATGTCAGTTCACGATCTTGCAAGGCGAGGGTTACGAGGTCTAATATGTGTTTAGATATTGCCATAAGTGGAAGATTGATTGTTGATGCAAAGATGCAAATTGTTTTTTATTAAACAAAAATTACCGCCAATTTTTCTTTTATATGGAAAAAAATTGACGGTAATTTTTGTAAAATTGACGGTAATTGACGTTCAAAAAAGGGGCGGGCTGGAAGCCCGCACTCCAATTAATGTTAGAAATCAGCGGGATATTCGCCGGCGTCGGTGAGTTCTTGGAACTTCTTGACTACCGTCGGGCGGTCTTCCTTGTAGGTGACGCCAAACCATTTTGCATTGCTGGTGAGGACTTTGGTCTTTGCCGTGCCGCTCTTGATGAGTTGGTCAACAACCCACGGAATCAGGAACTCTGCCTTGGGTTTGGAGATGTTGTCGCGGAGGAAGTCGGCGAAATACTTGCCCAAATATCCGAAGAAGTCGGGCGTGAATCCCCAGAAGTTCATCGATACGGGAGTGTTGTCGGCGATTTCGGTCTTTTGGTCGTCCTCGATGAAGACGATTTTGCCATTCTCGCGGATTATCTTGGTGCGCTCCACTACTGTGGTCAGGTTGCCGTCGGCGTCGCGGTTGCAAACTCCACGCGACACTGTGCCGTATTCAGAAAGCGTGTTGGCAACGGGATAGCCCACCATACAGTATTGATGCTGAGAGCCTTCGGGCAATGTCTTGAAATAGTCGGCGAGGGTCTGGTAAGCCTCCTTGCCGTAAAAATCGTCGGCGTTGATTACCGCAAACGGCTCGTGAACGTTGTTTCGTGCGGCAAAAACTGCGTGTGCAGTGCCCCACGGCTTTTCGCGGTCGGCTGGCAGTGAGAATCCTTCCGGCAAGTCGGTCTTGTCCTGGAAACAATATTCGCAGGCGATTGAGCGGCTCACTTTGGAGATGATTACTTCCTTGAAATCCTTCTCAATGTCGCGCCTGATTACGAACACCACTTTGCCAAATCCGGCGCGTGCCGCGTCAAAACACGAATACTGCAAAATCGCCTGACCCGAGGGGCCGAGCGTGTCAATCTGTTTGAGTCCGCCGTAACGGCTTCCCATTCCGGCGGCTAATACTACGAGTGTTGGTTTCATATTTTTTAATATAATTAATTTTTGCAAAGTTACAAATTAATTCTAACTTTGGCGCGCTTTAAACAAATATTTATGTGAAAAAATGAAATCTATGTTCCCGGTATTGATAATGTTTATGACGCTGATAATTGGGTCGTCGGTCTATATCTATTTTAGGCTGAGGCCGTTGCTGCCCGCGCCTGGCACTTGGCTGTCGGTGGTGGCAAAATGCGTCTATGTGATAGTGTTTTTTTCGTATTTGGTGGGTATGATGCTGCAACGTGGCGGACATTACGCGCTCAGTACGCCATTCCTGCACGTGGGCGCGTGGATGCTGGCGGCGATATTGTATTTTGTGTTGACTTTTGTGCTAATCGACATCCTGCGCGGCATCAACGCATTTACATTAAAGGCAGAAATCTTGACTTTCCGATACCGTTACGGCGATTCGGGCGGGCATCTGTGGTCGCTCATCGGGTGCATTGCGACGGCTTTGGTGCTGATTTGTGGATATTTCAATGCCAAATTCCCGACCACGACGCATCTCACATACAAGACTGACAAGGAGATTTCACGTGATTTCAAGTATGTTTTGATTTCGGATGTGCATCTTGGTATGATTAATTGCGATCATTTTATGGAGGTTTTGAAAGACCGCATCAATGCCGAAAATCCTGATTTTGTGGTGATTGCGGGAGATTTTTTTGATGGCGACCCTGAACCTGTCGTCAATTCAAATGTCGGCAACATCCTCCGCGAAATCAAGACGGGCTATGGTATTTTTGCCGTCAATGGCAATCACGAATGGATTGGCAATGCAAATGTTGCCGACGAATTTCTCAAAAAACACGGCGTTACTGTCTTGCGCGATTCTACGGCAAGGTTGCCCTTTGGCGTAACGATTGTTGGGCGTGAAGATTTTTCGGCGGGGCGTCCTGGCGGCAAACGCAGCGGTCGCAAACCGCTCACAGAGGTTGTTGCCAATATCGACCGCAACGATTACACCATCCTCCTCGACCATCAGCCCAAAAATCTCGATGAGGCCGCCAATTCGGGCGCAATTGACATCGAACTTTCGGGACATACTCACGCCGGTGCGCAGTTGTGGCCGCTGTTTGTACTGTCAAGTAGTATGTATGAAAATGATTATGGTAAACTACGCAAACTCAATACCGACTTCTACACGACATCTGGCTACGGCACGTGGGGCCCTCCAATTAGGACAAGCGCACGGCCTGAAATGGTGGTGGTTGAGGTAAGTAAATGAAGATTATTTGCTTGGATAATCATTCTTGAAGTAGTATATTGTGCTTATAATTGCCACAATCAAAGAAATGGCGCAGACAATGTAATATGTTAAGAAATAAGAACTTGAATATTCAACTATTGTTTTGTAGTTGATTTTCAATTGGGTTACATAATAGGAATATTCCGACGGTCTTGTGGCAGGTATCCATCCTAATTCAGATCTTTTCTGTTGATCATACCAAACCTCTACCGTATCCCCAATGTGAATTTGCTTGACTGTTTTTTTGGGGTCGTCTCCATATCTCAGTTCAAATAGATGATATTTTAAGTTTTCTATTGAAAACGTCGGTGGGGATGTGTATCTTTCGATATGGGAAACAGTGCCTTTGTAATAATGCATTTGGGAGAAAGAGAACGGCGTAGTACAAATCGACCATATTGTAAAGACCCACATCATTATTGCAAAGGCAGGAAATCCTATTTTTTGTGTTTTTTTATCATTCATTTTGATGACATTTTGTGCTGCAAATATAAATAAAAAAAACGGCTGTCGCGATGTGGCAGCCGTTTTTTGTAAGTATTATTTTATTGCATTATTCTACTTTTTTGCCCCAGAAGGTTTTGGGTGCGGAGGTGGCGTTTTCGATGCCGGCATATACGATTGTTGCCTTGCGCGGATTGGCCTCCCAATCACATTCGCGGTCAACTACAACGATGGATTTTACGCCGCCAGCGTCGAGGGTCAAGTATTTTTTGGCGGCGTCGTATGTCCAAGTGCCGGTGAGTGCGCCCGACATTGTGCCGTCGGCTTTGAGTTCGAGTTCTTTGGAAACGTTTTGCTCGCCGTATTTGTATTCGAGGTTGATGTGTTCCCATTTGCCAACGAGTTCGTCTTTGGTGATGGCAACGTTGGGCACTGCGCCGTAACGTTCAGGCGAGGCGATAGGCCAAAGGTCGTCGAGTGCGTCGGGAGATTTTGGACACCAATATATTTTCCTCACGTGACCGAGCATCACGGCGTTTGGAGCGTTGCCGCCTGCATCGTTGGGGAATCGTCCCTGAGAGCAATAGAACCATTCTTTGGTGGTTTCGTTTTGGAACACGCAACAGTGCGAAATGCCCACCCAGCCCTTGCTGCCGCTGAATTTGTAGGGGTGAGTTACAATTGGGTAACAATCACCGCGACCGTTGGTGAAATTCCTGCCCGTGATGTCAAAATACGATTCTGCGCTGCCGTCTATGCTCTTGCTGCGGACTACGCGGGTGTTGTAAGGCACGTCGAGACCGTCGTAAGCCATAAAGAGGTAGAAGTAGCCGTCCTTTTCAATCACTTCGGGGGCTTCGCTGCCCTGCCAGCGGTTGTTGGCGGTGCGAGTGCCAATCCTGCGTCCAAAACGTTCTTGGAGCAATGTGGCGTTGTCTGCCCACGGTTCGGTGTCGGTGGCGAGGAGAGGTTTGCCGGTGGTGGGGTCTATCTGCAATGCCGCAAATCCGCTGTGCCACGAGCCGTGAATGAGCCAGTGTTCGCCGGTGGAGGTTACGATGTAGGTGGGGTCGATGGCGTTGTAGAAGAAATAAGCGTTGCCCCAGTCGCCGTTTTGCTTGGCGCGGGTGTAATTGAGACCCTTGTCGGAGGATGAGCAAGTTACGTAGCCCTTGTCTTCCCACGTGCCGCCCCACGGGTCGGATGTTTCGCACATTCCGATGAATGCGCGCTCGCTCCAACTGCCGTCGAAGGCTTCCGAGATTTTTTTGCCGGTCTTGATGTAATTGTCAACCACAATGCTGTAATACATACGTAATTTGCCGTTGACGGTGCGGATTACGGGCGCCCAGTAGCCCCAGTTGACGTCGTTTTTGGATGCAATTTCGGGAAGATCCATACTTTTGCGGATTTCGTTGAGTTTGGTCAATACCCAGTCTGGCACGTCGTTGAAAGGACCATTAACAAACTCCCAATCAACGAGGTTTTTGCTGCGCTTGCCGGGGAAATGTCTGCCGTTGGTATTTTTGAGGTGTTCGTTGCCGTATGAAGCGTCTGTGCCGTACATATAATAATAGCCGTCGAAGTAGGCGATGGACGGGTCGTGGACGTTGGCAAGGTTCCACTTGTCCTTTTGCGACCAGGCGGAAATGCTGCGGTAGTCGTCGTTGTAAGTGGGCGCAACGTACTTGTCGAGGTCAGTTGCGGGCTTGTCGTCGGGGAGTGTGGATTCACCCGGGTCGGGTTTTTCGGTGTCGGGCGGCAGGTAGGTGTCGTCCTTCGGGTCGTCGTCGCCGCAGGATGCCAATGCGCCGGAGAGCAGGAGCGCGGCTATCAAGAGATGTCTTGTTTTCATTGTCTTTAAATATTAAGTGCTGTTAATAATCTGTTTTTTGTACCGCTAAATTACCGCAAAAATCTTTTTCTGCAAAGGATTTATGCGCTTTTAAGGTGGACAAAAACGTGCGCATTGGTGCATAAAATGGCGTTAAGGGGTGGACAAAAGTGCTGTTGGCTTAGGTTGCAAACAAATCATCCGACACGACCACGTTTTGAACCTCGCCAGAATTGGCTGATTCTGCGAGTCCGTATGTGGTAATGAATGTAAGCCACAATGCCTTGTTGGTTTTAGTAATGCGCTGAAACAATGCTGTCCTCTCGCGCAGGTGTTCGGCGTATTGGTCGTCGATGTTGAACTTTGATTTATAATACTTGATTTCGCAGACGTTGATTACATCGTCATTGCGGTCGATGAGCAGGTCTATCTGCCCCGACTGGATTGTATTGCCGTCGGAATCTTTTTGCGTCCCTATCCACGAACACACGTTGCCCAAGACGCCCGAAATGCCGAGTTTTGCCTTGATTTGTGGAATGTGATGGAGGCAAACTTGCTCAAAAGCGTAGCCAGCCCAAGAAGTCTGTGCGGATTGTCCGTGCAGGCGCGTCCAGAAATTTTCGTCGTTGTTGGATGATGACTTTACAAACCTCAGGTGAAACAGCGAAAACAAATCAGTCAACTGGTAGATTGTGTCTTTGGTGGATTTGCCAATTGAGGTGTACCGCCTTATGAAATCGCAGTTGCAAAGGTTTTCGAGGGCTTCAGTGAGTGCGCCACCGCTTTTCACTTTGAGGGCTTTGGCAATTTCGGTGCGCGTGAGACCTGTTAGCCGTTTGGAAAGCGTATCTATTACCTGCTTGTAAAAAGTCGCGTTGCCGTAGAGACTACGGTACAGAAAGTCAAACTCGTTGCGCAATACCGCGCCTTTTGCGAAAAACAGCGAGTCGATACACTGCGTGAACGGCGTGCCTTTTTTGAGTTGGTCGAGGTAATATGGAATGCCGCCAAGTATCATATATAGTTCTAATATCTGATGGCGGTTCCAACGGATGCCTTTCATTTTGACGAGAAACTGCTCTGTTTCACTGAGGTTGAAGGGCGCTATGTAAATGGCGCGGGTCATTCGTCCATATAGTCCGCCACGGTCGCCTATTATGTTCGACATTATCCACGTGGTGGAACTTCCGCATATAAACAGTTTCAATTCAGGGCGTTGGCATCCCCAAGAGTTCCAAAATTCGGAAAACGCCGCCAAAAAATTACTTTTGGGTGTGTCCATCCACGGCAATTCGTCGAGAAAGACGACGACGGTCTTTTTTGTGAGGGACGCAATGTGCTGTCGGAGCGCGTCAAATGCGTCAAACCAAGTTTTGAGTTTATTTTTGGGTGCGCCGCTGCATTGAGATAGTAGCGTTGCAAACCTGTCGAGTTGAACATTCTTTTCGGTTTGAAACATTCCCGTGTAGTAGAAATCCAATTTGCCGTCAAAATATTGCTGCAAAAGATACGTCTTGCCGACCCTTCTGCGTCCATACAATGCCACAAATTCCGCCTTGTTGGATGCTACCAAATCGTCCAACAACTTGATTTCGTGCGCTCTGCCTATGATGTTGTTCTTTGCCATACCTAAAATTTTTTATGCCGCAAATATAAAAAAAATCGCCGATACTACCGCCAAATCTCGATTTTTTTTTGAGATTTGGCTGTAGTATCGGCGATCGTACCGCCAAATATCTGTTTTTTTTGACGATTTGGCGGTGGTATCGGAGGGATTGTCGGCAAAAAAAATCCCCGCCGGTGGATGATTACCAGTGGGGGTTTTTATTATGAGAGGGATTGATTACGATTGCAGCCTACTTTCCTGCCTCGTATGCCGCCTTAACTTCGGCAGCGGTGGGTGCCGTGCTGGAAATTGTGACGTTGGAGTACATACAGGGTACGTCCTGGTCGCCCCAGCCATTGGTCTGAGCACCGCCAAGTGCGAAGAAGTTGATGTTGGCCAATTCGTTGATGAAACCATCGGTCGAGTTGCCATCGGTACCGTTGGGAGCGGCTTGGCTCAATACTTCACCATCAACGTAAAGTGTCAAGTCGTCTTTTGCAACCGTTGCCACTACGTAGTGCCAATCGTCGTTGCCATTCAGCCAGTCGTTTTCAACCGACCATTCTGCCGACAAGGGGCTGTCGATCCAGCCTGCATAGTTGACCAAGAGTTGACCCTTATGACGGAAGATGTAGTACAGCCACTCAGAGTTGACGTCGCCATTCTTAATCATAAATATTGGCGACCATTCGTTGATGGTGGCTTTGCCGTAATTCTTGATCCAGAAGGCAATTGTCAATCTACCTGCACTTGCACATTCGTTGATTTTGTCGGTAGGCAGAGTGAGGTAGTTTTCGCGGATGGCAATATTGTCGGTATTGTTTTTATAAACTCTGCCGTGCTTTGCATCGTCAACAAACTCGCCGTTTCCGACGATTACACCGAACACTTTTTCACCGCCAAATGCACCGTTGGCAGTCAATGTTTTTCCTTCCGATGTGGTATATGAAATATTGAACTTGCCATCAGCATCAATCTTTGTAATTGTCAGTGTAGTATTGTCGAGGTCAATTGCATCGCCATTGTTTTGGATGCCGGCAATTATAAGATTGCACATTTTGGTAGGCTCTACGCCAGGACAATAAGCCACAGATGACAGGTCGGTCTTGATTTGCAACGACTCGATGGCCAATGGTGCAACTTCAAACAGCAACTCAGCCTTTACATTTTTCTGGAACTTGCCAGCGTATGTGGTGTTGTAATAAACTGAGAGGGTCTTCTTGCCGACTGTTGACATATCAGGAATCAGGTTGATGATTACGTCGGATGTGGAAAGTTCCTTCTCGCGGGGTTCGCCGTCGATTTCATACGCAACTTTGATGTTCAGTTTCTCCAAAAGTTGGTCGTATGTGGTGCCGAAGGGTACGCTTTCGGGGCCAGTCACTGTCAGCGACTTGATTTCGGACTCCTTGGGAGTGATTTCGCCAGAGAAGAAGTTGCCTTTCTTGACGTATAGTTCGTTGTGGAGGGTGAAATTGGCGATGTAGCCGCCGAAGTTTTCGTTGGCTGGTGTTGCGCCCGCGCCGATTACTACCCAGCCTTCGTTGAGTGTGGCGAGTATTCCTTTGATGGATGCAGCCTCTTCATCGGAAGGTGTGTGGGTGACGGATTTGATGCCGTTTACGTAGATGCAGATTTCTGTGGTGGAATAGATGTAATCGAAGTGATACCACTTGTTGCAGTTGCTTTCTTCGAGTCCGGAGAAGTAGTTGTACGGGTTGTTGTCGGCTGTGCCGCCCATTTCATTCTCTTCTGCCCACGCTCCGCCTGGGAAGAAAGCAAAGTAGGGATCGCCGTAGCGTTGGATGAATCCGATTGTGCCGTCCAAGTATCCCCAAGCGTCGGAGCCTCTGTCCATTGATTTGCCAAGGCAGAAGGTGTAGTTCCAGTCGGAACTGTTGACGGTGGGGTATGCGTCGAATGAGACTGTAATCACGTTGTCAAACGAGATTTTGTCTTTGAGCCAGCCTTCTGCCTTGGTACTTACGGAGTTTTGGTGTTTGCCGCCGGCTCCGTTTTCTATCATTAGCACTTCGCTGGTTACCATTTCGGCGTCGCCGTTGAATACGAAGTCATCGGCGTATTTGACGAGGTCGATTTTAAGACCTGTCTCTTCTTCTTCGCCTTCACCGCCTTGCTCTGAGGCTGCCTTCTTTGCGGCTTCTTCGGCTATCTTGTCCGCCACCCAATCGGGGCCTTCGTCGTAGAGTTCGCCCTCGTAACAGCCGGTGGCAAACATCGCCGCCAACGCCGCCGCTGTGATATATCTGTTGATTTTCATAATGTTTCTGTTTTTTTGTGTTGTTTAATGTAGAGACGCAGAATTTTGCGCCTCTACGTTGTCATTGTTAATATTATTGTACGCCGATGCCGCTTACTACCGGGTGAATCGTGTAGCCGTTGTAGAACGATTCGTTGGATTCGCTCTTATTGGCGGAGTTGCCACGAAGATTGGAGTTGGCATTCATATAAACGTCGTAGATGGGCAGGTATTCGTGGCCGGGCTTCCAGAAGGAGAACGGGTCGTCGTTGGCCTCATCGAGGGTCTGCGGCAAAACGCCTACCTTGCTCTCGTCGTCCCAATAGGTGCAGGCGTGCTTGCGGAGTTGTGCGAGGCGGTCGTCCTTGTAGAGCCATCCCCAACGGATGATGTCGTGGAAACGTCCGTGTTCGCCGCCAAACTCGGTGGGACGCTCTACGTTGGCGATTTGCTCAAAGAGGGCATCCTTGGAGGAGAAGTCGCTGAGAGAGAGGTCTTTGAGGTTGGCGCGGCTGCGTACTTGGTTGATCCAATCGATAGCCTGCTGAGTGGGGCCGTTGACCTCGTTTTCGCACTCGGCGGCGCGGAGGAGGACGTCGGAGTAACGCATCAGGCGGATATTGACACCGCAACTCAAACCTGCCGCTGCAACTACGTTGTACAGGTTTTCGCGGGCGGTGGTGTGCTTGCAGATAGAGATGCCCTTGTGTGCGCCGGTGGTAACGTGCTTGGTAACAGGCAGTGTGTAAGCCTTGTTTTCAAAACCGGGCATATTGTCGTAGTCGGGTTCGTAGGAGATGAGAGTCCAATAGAGGCGAGGATCCACTGTGCCGTCCTTGGTCTTCTGGCTCTTGAAAGTCTGATAGAGCCACGGTGTGGAGCCGAGGTCGTTCCAACCGCCGCCAAAGTCGCCGCCGGAGAATACTGTTTCGAGTGCCTGACCCTGGGACGATGATTTGGAGTTGTTGACGGGAGTCCATTCCATATCGGAGCCGCCTACGCCCCAATCGAGGAACTGCACCTCAAACAAGGATTCGGGGGTGTTTTCGATGGTGGATTTGAAGTTGTCGCCGTAATTCTTGCAGAGTTCGTAGTGTCCGTATGTACCGGCGATGATGTCCTTCAATACGGGGAGAGCCTCGTTGAATTTGTGGCGGAACATCAATGCGCGGGCGTAGAAACCTGCCGCAGCACCGCAAGTGGCGCGACCGTTTGCCCACTCGCCGCCTTCGTCACGCTTGGGCAGGAGCGACATTGCCTCCTTGAAGTCTGCCTCCACTTGGTCGAGCACCTCAGCCTGGGTGTTGGTGTTTACGTAGAGGTCGTCGATTGACTTTACAGAGTAGGTGGTAATCAACGGAATATCCTGATAGTAGGCGGAGAGTTCGTAGTAGGCGAGACCCCTTACAAACAGTGCCTGGCCTTTTGCCCTCTTGTAGGCTTCGGTGCTGGCGTCCATACCTGAATTTTCGAGGTAGAAGAGAGCCTGGTTGCAGGTGTTGATGGTGTAGTACCAATCGCGGAAACACCAATTGGGACCGTCTGCGGGCGATGTGGAGTTGCAGTAGTCATACGGACGCCACCAATCGTTGTCGGAATAGGAGTTTACTTCGTCGCCTGCCACTACTTCGTAGAGGTAGCCTACACGGGCAAATGTGCCCTCGATGCGGATTCGGTTGTAACAAGCCGTAACAACTTCGTCCAATTCTGAACCGCTTGCGCCAAATGTTGCCGTGGTTTGCTGGTTGGGGTTTACGACGTCGAGTTGGTCTTCGCAAGAGGTTGCGCCCATCAACGATGTCAGTCCCAAGCCCGCAAGCATTATATTTTTAAGTTTCATAATTGAGTCCTTATTTTAAGAATTTGTATTCGTGTTAATTAGAACGATGCTTGGAGACCAAACATAAATGTCCTCGGTGTCGGGAACGAACAGTAGTTTAAGCCGGGAGTGAATGTGCCGGGAGCGTAGTCAACGTTGTAACCCTTGTAGCCGGTGATGGTTGCGAGGTTCTGACCGCTGATGTATGCCCTTACGTTGCTTACAACGCCCTTAAACCATTCGTCCTTGAAGTTGTAGCCGAGTTCTACGTTGGCAATCTTCCAATAGTTGGCGTTCTGGATTTTGCGCTCGCTGAACAGGTCGTTCCAAGCCAATGCCTGACCTGCCTCGGTAGAAGAGTAGTAAACGTTAGGTTCGCCCGCCTTCATTACCTGAGGATCCTTGTTGCCTGCGCCGTAGCAACTTGTGATAGTGTTGTAGATGTGGTCGGTAACGTGGTAGCCAAGTACGCCGTAGGTGGAAACCGTCAAATCCCAACCTTTGTATTCAACCCTGCCGCTGATGCCGAAGTTGAGTTTGGGCATACCCGATTCGAGGATTTCGCGGTCGTCGGTGGTTATCTCGCCGTCTTCGTTGAGGTCTTTGTAGATACAATCGCCAACTTTTGCGCCGGGCTGATATTCGGTCTTGCCTTTGGATGCGGCGTATTGGTTCCAAGTGTCGAGTTGTGCCTGATCCTTGATGATGCCTTCGTAACGGTAGCCGTAGAACTGTCCGAGTTCGTCGCCCAACGCGGTGTAGTAGTCGCCGGTCAAGTAGTAATCGTTGCCAAAGCCGAGCGAAACAACCTTGTTTTTCAAGGTAGAAGCGTTGAAGGAGATGTCGTATTTTACTTTGTGCTTGTAATTGTGGTAAGTTGCGCTCCACTCGAAGCCGCTGTTTTCCATCTCGGCAGCGTTCATTGTAACAGATTCGTTGCTAACGCCCGCTGTTGCAGGTACGGGAACGCTGTAAAGAAGGTCTTCCGATACGTTCTTGTACCACTCGAAGGTAAATTCGATTGCGCCGTCCAACATTCCCAAATCCATACCAACAGATGTGGATTTCTTCTTCTCCCACGCGATTGCGGTGTTGTTGAAGGTGGAGATAGCCGAACCATAGACGATGTTGCCACCGAAGGAGTATGCAAAGTTGTTGCGAGCCATAGTGCTCATATACTGATAGTTGCCGATGTTTTCGTTACCGAGGATACCATAACTACCACGGATTTTGAAGAGGTTAACGAGTTTGTCGTCAACGGTAAAGAACGGCTCTTTGTCAACCCTCCAACCGAGTGATATTGACGGGAACCAACCCCAACGGTCGTCCTTGGAAAGCCTTGACGAACCGTCGCGCCTAACTGTTGCCTGCAACAAATACTTGCCGTCGAAGTCGTAAGAAAGACGACCGATATAAGATGCCAAAGTGTGTTCGTCCTCGTAAGAACTACCGTCGCGGTCGGCGGCATTGTTGATCTGCTGATAGATGGGAGCGGTGTATTCGTAGCCCCAAGCGGTGAGGGTGTGGTAAAATTCGGATTCAAATGTCTGACCAACAACCGCGCTGATGTGGTGCTTTTCGGCGATAGTGCCTTCGTAGTTGATGGTGTTTTCGATGAGGCCGTCGGTGTATTGACGGTAGCCTTCGTCGAGGCGGGAGGATTTAACAGTCTGTTTGATTTTTTCTGACTGATACCACGACGGAATCCATACAAAGTCCTTGCAGTAGGTCTTGCTGTAAGAGAGGTTGAGGTTGTAGGAGAGTTTGTGGTTGGTGCTTGCAAACTTAAACATATCCAACAAGTCAACATTGACGCTTGCCGTACCTACAATCCTGTCCACCTGATATTTGCGCTCGATGATGTTGTTGAGCACCAAGGGGTTCGACTGAGCGATTTCTCCGTGTACCGCCTTGTCGTAAACGCCGTAGCCGTATGCGTCGTAGGGATAGTTGGCGGCGTCGCTGTAAATACCGTCCAATACCCAAGTGCTTTCGTCCACGTCCTTGATTGTGGGCTGCATCACGAGGATGGAGGTCATAAAGTTGCCTTGGTCGCCGCTGAGACCCTGGATGTACTCGTTGCCGTTGGAGATAGACATATTGTTCTGGTCGGAGTGGGAATAGACAATGCCGGTTTTGAGTTTGAGGAACTTGATGTCCATCGTGTTGTTGGCGCGGACGGTGTAACGCTTGTAGTTGGGACCCGTGCCTTCCACAACGCCTTTCTGGTCGAAGAAATCGACGCCGATGTTGTAGGTTGACTTTTCGGAGCCGCCGGAGAGGTTTACATTGTGGTTTTGACGTGTTCCCATCTTGAATACGGCGTCAAACCAATCTGTATTGACGTAATTGCCGCTGTTGAGGAAATACTTGTCGGAGCTGGGGTCGTAACCTGCGGGGAGAGCCGAGCCGGAATTTTTGGTGGCGGTTTGGATGTACTCCACAAATTGGTCGGTGCTCATCACGTCGTAGATGTTCTTGTTGACATTGTCGATGCCGAAGTAGCCGGAGTAGTCAATCTTGATGGGTTGGTTTTTCTTGCCTTGCTTGGTGGTGATGATTACCACGCCGTTAGCCGCACGCGAACCGTAGATTGCAGCCGCCGAAGCGTCCTTCAAGATTTGGATGGAGGCGATGTCGTTGGGCGAGAAGTCGCGGATGGAAGTACCCATCGGCACACCGTCTATTACATAGAGAGGTGCTGTGCTGCCGAAAGAGCCGATACCACGGATGCGCACGTTGGGGTCTGCGCCGGGCTGACCGTCGGATGTAATCTGAACGCCCGCCACCTTGCCTTCGAGCATCGTGGAGATGTTGGAGTTGGATACCTTCTTCATCTCCTCGGCGTCAACGATTGCCACAGAACCGGTCAAATCGACTTTCTTCTGCGTACCGTAACCGATTACGACCACTTGTTCGATTTCCTGATTGTCTTCGCGCATTGTGATGGTGCCGAGATTTGGGCGGCCGTTCACTGAAATCTCCTGCGATGTGTAGCCCACGTAGGAGAATACGAGTGTTGCGTCGGAGGGACATTCGAGAGAGAAGTTGCCATCCATATCAGAAATAGTGCCGTTGGTGGTGCCCTTCACATAAACGGAGGCACCGGGGATTGGGCTGCCGGTCTCGTCAACCACCGTACCCTTGACAGTGATGTTGTCGTAGGGGGCGGCGATTTCCGTGAGGTTGCCGTCGCCCGTGTTGGCGAAGGCTGCCGGCGTGAGCGCCAACATTCCCACAAAAACTAAGATTTTCTTTTTCATATTGTTAAATTTAAGCATTAATGTTTGTCTGTTTTTCGAGTGCTAAATTAGGTTAAACCAATGTTAAGCAGGTGGACAAATTAACTCAAAAAGTGGATTGTATGTAAATTTTTGGTTAATTAATCCGTTTGCCCCAAATTGCAAAGCCTTGATTATCAATGCCTGTGAAGAGGACAGTTGTCTTTTGGTTTTCCCAATCGTGTCCGATGTAAGATTTTACGCCGGAGATTTTTGTGTTTTTCAATGTCAGGGTGAACGAGCCGTCCTTGAAGTCCTCAATCTCGCCGTCGCCTATCGTCACGCGCTCCGACTTATTGACCTCCTCGTCCAAAAGCACGTTGCTCTGACCGTCGGCGAGTTCCTTCTCAATGTAGTTGTCAACGATGCGTATCACCTCGTATTCGCCGTAAAGGTCTGAGGCGGAGAGTTTTGCATCATTTTCACCGGCAATGCGCTCCGGCGAAACCATCGGCCAACCGTCTTCGCGGAAGTCCATCCTGCGGATACACAAGTCCATCATTCCGGGTTCGCTCTGCAATCGTCCCTGCGACGCGAGGTAGTAGTTGCCATTGCCGTCGTCAAAACACGTGCAATGCGCCATTCCCTGCCAACCGCTGTGATTTTCAAAACGATACGGAGCTGTCAATACGGGGAATGTATTGACCTCGCCCCTCGGATCCACGCCGAGATAATCCTTGTAAGGGCCTTCGGGCTTGTCGGCGACGCACACACGCACGTTATAGGTGGTTACGAGCGGGCCGTAACTTACAAAGAGATAATACTTTTTGGTGTCGGGATTGTAGATGACTTCGGGGGCTTCCATATTGTCAACCTGATAGTTGGCGCGGTGTGCCACGAGGTGTCCTTGGTCGCCCTCCTTAATGGTGAGACCCGTCTTGTGGTCGAGCTCCACGGCGAAGATGCCACCGAAAAACGAGCCATAGACCATCCACAATTGATGCGTCTCGTGGTTTTCGATGATGGTCGGGTCGATGGCGTTCATAACGGACGCGCTGTCGGTCTTGACCACGCAACCCTTTGGCTGCCAAGGTCCAAGCGGCGAATTGGACTCCGCCAAACCTATGTACGAAACTTTTTCGCCGAAGGTGGACAGACAGTAATACATTCTATAAGTGTCGCCTTCCTGATATACAAAAGGCGCCCAAAGTCCGCGCGAAGTCTTGTTGCCGCTGATGGGATAGACGTGATTCCACGCCTCGGAGGGTATGCTGTCGAAGGCAAAACCCGCAAACTCCCAATGTACCAAGTCGTTGGACTTGCGCATCGGGATGTTTCCCATCCTTGGGCGTGGACGGTTGGCATTGCCCTCTTGTGCGTCGGTGGAATCCTTCTTAGGCGGTCTTGGAGGCCACCACGCCGCGTCGGTGCTGTAACAATAATAAGTGTCGCCAAACTTTCTGATGCACGGGTCGTGTACGTTGTACGCCGCCCAATGCGCCATACTGTCGATGGAAGCGACATTCTCGTAACGGTCTGCCCACGGATTAGGCGAGTCAGTCGGGCTGAACTTTGCGCCGCAGCCCGAGAGCACCACCGCCGTTACAATTAATAAAGTGTTATCAAATCTTTTCATATCTTGTGATTTTTTCTTGTTTTCGATAACACAAAATTAACATATCCGAGGCGTGGAGCGGTGGATATTATTGCCGTATTGGTGAAAAATGGTTGGTTTTTAGGTGGACAAACGGACGCGAAAGGGGGACAAAAATAAAATCCCGCTCATCTGCGCCTTGTAGCGTTGATGTGCGGGGTTATAGAAATGCCGTCTTCCTGACGGGAGATACATTTATACCTGACAAATTATTCGTTTTCAAATATATATAATCCATTAATTTCAGATTCGGAGAGTCCGGTGATGTCGGCGATGATGTCAACAGAGTAGCCTTTTGAAAGCATTTTGCGGGCGGTGGCAAGTTTGGCTTGTTTTTCGCCCTCCGCACGTCCCTCCGCACGTCCCTCCGCACGTCCCTCGGCGCGACTTTCCTGCATCTTTACATTCATGACATCCTTGAACACGACAACGTCGTCGAAGTTCTCCTTGATGTACCTGTCCTGTTCTTTCGGCGACAATGCAAAGAACCTGCCCACCTCGTTCAACCGAGACAGACCCGCACTCTTGGTTATGAATGGCATTGTAGTTTTCATCTTGTCCATGTTTGATATGTTAAACAACCAACAGTCCAACAGTTTCTTGCAATCTTCGGGACTGAAATGATATGACCGAAAATGCGGCAACTGTATCTTCCAATACTCAAACAAGTCGTTGCTGACCTGCTTGCCACGCTTGTTCATGTTGACGATGCAATGGCGCGACACGGGGCAGTCCTCCTCGCCGGGGACGTTGAAGTTGAACAGGAACACGCCTATCACCTTCTTGATGTCGTAATCCCATTCCTTCTTCTCCTCCCTCGTCACCTTGTCGCCCTTGCGCGATACTATGTCGCCCTGCTGCGACACGCCACGCGACATATAGTACAATATTCGGCGGTCTATGAACGACTGCCGCTCGTTCTGCATCTCCACTATCACGTACTCGCCGTTGCTGAGTTTGCACTTCAAGTCGAAGATGACACGGTGCTTCTTTTGGGTGTCGGCGTCAGACTCGTTGTTGAGATACGTGATGCTTTCTATCTGCATCCCCATTTTCGCATACTTAAAAAGAGCGTTCAGGAATCCTTTCATCACGGTTTCGTCCCTGAAACACTTTTTGAAGCCGAAATCGGTCAGCGGACTGATATAAAATATGTCTTCTTTATTTGCCATGGTCTTATGTTTGTGCAAAGGAAAACATTTTTTTTGAATTAACAAAAAATATTTTACTGATTTTTTAACCACGGAAAACACGGAAGGCACGGAAAAAAAACGCACATCTGCGCCCATTACGATACGCCACCGCACGAAAAAAAAACGCACATCTGCGCCTTGTAGCACGCAAAAACCCCGCACATCAAGCCGCAAGGCGCAGATGTACGGGGTTATAGAAATGCCGTCTTCCAGTTACCGTGGGTTTACACCCACGGCTTTGTGATATCGCCACTACGTGGCTTAGTTTCCATTGATATATTGAAGCACTTCAATTAATTCAATTAATTCAATTACTTCAATTACTTACCTTGTACGCCTTGTTGCCGATGATGACAATCACGATGCCGCTGCTGCGTCCGAGGCGCACTTCGTCGCGGTCGGATTGCGTGGTGGCGGTGCGCAACAGGCGTCCGTTGGCGTCGATGATGCGGTAGTCCGTGCCAGGACGCGCCGAGATGTAGATAGTCTTGTCGTATGACCAGACTTTCACGCTCTCGAGTGCGGGCTGGATTTCGGATGTCGGGGTCGAGATGTCGCCGCTGGGGTCATCGGTGATGTTGGGGTCGTCGATGACGGAGGAGGCCTCATTGTCGATGAATACTACCTTGATGCGGTCTGGCAAGGCAATGGCGGATTTACTGAGCGTCTTGTCTTCGCCAGTGTATTCGAGGTAGGCGCGTGTGGGCTTGATGCTTGCGTTGTAGCCGGCGCGGACAAAATCGCCGGCGTAGATTTCCTCATTGGCATTGTTGGTGGAGGCTGCCGCCGCAAAACCATAGACGTTGGTTGTAGTCCTTTCTTTGGTCTTGTCTGTATTCCACACTTTCTTTTCGTATGTGCCGTAGAATGTCCAGTCTTTGACGGTGGTCGCTTGGTCGCCTTCTGTGGTCAACTTTACATTATTAAATGTGAATGAGGAATTCTTGGCGGTCTCTTCGCTGGGCTGGAAGATGTACGGGGTGTTGGATTTGAGCGTTACAACGCCTTGGGCGTCTGCCGCTACTGCGTCCATCGTCGCCGTCCAGGTTTCGGCATTGACGCCAGTGAATGTGTAGAACGTTTCGCCGCCAAAATCCGACGCCTTGAAGTCAAACGGAAGCATTATCGTGGTGTAGATGCCGGCGGAGAAGGTGCGGGTGTAGGTGACATTGACTTTCTCCAATTCAGGAACGGAAACTGTTGCGTCGTCGTTGCCGTTGATTTTTATTTCAGGCACTTCTGTTTTTGATACAATATAATCGCCATCTATCTTCAAATTGCCGCTGGCACTTTTGCCGTTGACGTAATACTTATCGGCTGTAAGGTCAACCTCTGAACCGCTGACATAATAAGAGACTCCCTTGTACTCGAATACGGCTTTGGTGGTTGTGGTGATGTCGTCCAGGAGCGTGAGTTTGTACACCTTGACACCTTGTTCTGCGCCGAAGGATTTGGTGTAGTAGCAGGTAGAGAAATCTTCTTGGTTAGCGTT
>JAEEGK010004162.1_pt1 | contig 35659 bp, 18 predicted proteins | sample 8958771 | NCBI WGS metagenome assembly JAEEGK01 (sample SAMN16246547, study PRJNA631951) | gut metagenome | biome: gut microbiome; feature: rumen; material: SC-attached | host: Bos | place: Iran: Karaj | collected 2018-10 | reverse complement strand
TAATGAAAGAATAGCAATGTTAGTTTTTCTTATTTTATTGAATTGTATTTTAGTCTTTTTAGAAGACATTATCATTATTTTCCAACTTTAAATTTATTAATTGAGAAAAGAAAGATTGAAAAATTAAAAAGAGATATTATAAATAAAAATAGAATAAAAAACTAAAACCTAAAATTTAGCTGTTATTCAAAGAGAAAAAATACTGATTCTAAATATTCAATTAATAATTATGAACAAAATAGAAATAATAATAATTATGATTATGATTATTATAAAAAAAAGGAAAATAAAAAAAAAAATAAAAAAAAGACAAATAAAAATAAAAACAAAAATAATGATAATGATAGTGATTATGATAAAAATACAGTTTCAAATTCAAATTCTAATGATGATAATGATATGATGATAATTATTATTCAAAATCAAAAAAAAAAATAAAAAATTTATTATTCAGTAAGGATTTAGATTATCTACTAATATTTTAAAAGTAATGTTTAGTGGAGCAATAATTAATAATATAGAATCAATTTCTAATGAATTTTATTCAGCTAAAATTAATATTGTTTTAATGAATTATGTTTCTTATTTTTGTTATTTTTTACTTTATCATAATATTTATATTATTTTTTGGTCAAGTTGGATTTTTAATTCTTTAACTGAATTATTTACTTCTTATTTAATTAGTATTTTTTATATAATTTTTGTTCATTTTTGCTCAATTGATGATTTATTTTTAACATTAATTGATTTTTCTAATATTCAACAAAAAAAAAGAAATATGATTTATGGTCGAAATGAAATCTATTATTGAATATTTAAAAAAAAAATATTTTTTTACCTATTTTAATAATATTTAAATAACAAATTTTTTTAATAAATCAATTATTATTAATTTATATATTTGATAAATATTAATTAATTTTAAAAACAAAATGTCTTTGAATGATGAAAAAGAAAATATAAATTTAATGGAAAGAAAAAATATAGATATGTTAGTTTTATATCGTTCATTATATATATTGAAGAAAAAATTTGAATTATATAAACCACAAATTAATCAAATTTATCAAGAAAATAAAAAAAAATCATCAAACTTATTAGTTTTACCTATAACAAATATTCCACAAATCTTAAAAAATATAATGATGATTGCACATTTTTATATAATATCATATAATAGATATAGTGAATTATTAACAGTTGATCTTTTAAATAAAAGAAATAAAAAGCAATCAGAAATAATAGTCAATTATATTTATAATTATATTAAAGAACATATTCATGAATATAATTCAGTTTTTTATGAAAAAAAACAAAAAGAAATTCAATTAAAAAAAGAAATAGAAAATAAAAATCCAGAAGAAGAAATAGAAGTTAATATAACATTATATAATAAAAAAGGTAAAATAATAAAATCAACAGAAGAAATAAAACAAAATAACGTTTTATTTCAATTAGAAGGACCATTATATCAAATATCAGAAGAAGATATTCAAATATTAAATTCAACTCAATATTTATATTCAGAAACAATTCCTTTAATAATAGCAGATTACTTACAATTAAATAGTAATATTGTAATAGTATCATCAAATGAAGAATTAAATGAAGAAATAAAAACATTATTTGATAGTGAAATAATAAAAAAAATATCATTTTTAGAAAGAAATGATCCTAAAGAAGAACAAAATGGTAAAATTAAAAATCTTTTATTTGAAGAAATGAATATAAATCAACAAATTCAAATATATGAAAATTTAGTAATAGAAAAAAATAAAACTGGTGAAAATACAACTTATTTATTAAATATGATAAAACAATTAAAAAATGGAAAAAATAAAGTTCAAAATAGAATAAATTCAATGAGAAATAATTCACCTCAAAAAACAAATATAAATACAATAACAGAATCAAATAATTTAAATAATTCAAGTTTTAGTAATATAAATACTAAAACAAGTAATTTAAGTATTAATAAAGGATATAAAACTATTTCTAAAATAATTCCAAAAAGTCAAATGTCAAAAGATGAATTAAGAAAACATTCTTTAATGGAAATATTTTATTTTTATAGTAAACAACATTGTTATGGTAAAACTTTTGATATGATAAAACAAAATGATCAACATTTAGATTTATCTGAATTTTCTAAATTTTGTGTTGAATTTAAAATATTAGTAAAAATGAAGAAATTAGTTGAATTATTTAAAAAAAATTCTACTAAATCTAAACAAATGGATTTTAATGAGTTTTTATTAATTTTACCTAAACTTGCTATTTCTGTTAATGAAGAAAAAAAACAATATATTGAAAGTAGAGAAAAATTATATCAAATGAAATTAGATGAAATTAATGAAGAAGAAAAAAAAAAAATAAAAATGAATGAAGATAATTTATTAAAAGAAGAAAAAAAAGAAGAAGATAATAATGAAGAAAATGAAAATAAAGAAGATGAAAATATGGAAAATGAAAAAGAAAAAAATGAAGAAAATGAAGAAAAAAAAGAAGAAAACTCAAATTCAGAAAATGAAGAAAAAAAAGAAAAAGAAATAATTAAAACACAAAATGAAAAAAAACAAAAACCAAAAAAGAAATATATGTTAAAAAAAAATGACCAAAAAAAACCATCAATTTTACTAAATACAAAAGAAGAATTAAAAGAAAAATTACAAAAATTAAAAGAAGAATTAAATGAAATATCAAATAAAACACATTCACAATTAATAGAAGAATTTTATCAATATTTAGAAATAGATGATGAAAATTTATATAGAAAAAAAATGATTGGTTTTATTTTACCTTTTGGAATGCATGATAAAAATCCTTATCGTTTTCCTCAAAATATAATTGATAAAAAAAGTAAAAGTAAAGAAAAAAATCATAAAGAATTACAAGAAATATTAATTAGAAGACATGAAGAAAGAGAATTAGAAAAGAAATTAAAAGAACAAAAAGAAAAAAAAATTCTATTTCAAAAAAAACAAAAATTATTTGATGAACAAAATAAAATTTTATCTAGGAATATTAAACAAAAAAATGAACCTACTTATAAAAAAATTTTGAAAAATAAAAAAGAGTATGAAAGAGAAAAAGAAGATAAAATTACTTGGGATCAATTAAAAAAATATGATTATGATCATTTTATTAATATTACAACTGAAAATGTTGAAAATGAAAATAAAGATGATAAATATAAAAATAATAATATAAATAATAATGATAAAGTAAATGAAATATTTAAAAATGCAGAAAATAGTGAAATTATTGATTCAGAAGATGAAGAATTATTTAGTCATTTAATTGGAAATTCTAAGAATGAAAAAGGGACTTTCATAAATAATATTGATAAAAATAATATTAATAATATGATTTCAACAAGTAATACTAATATAATAAATTCAAAAGATGTAATTAATGATATAAGTAATATTGAAAAAAATTATAGTAATATACATAAGACTTTAATGAAAAATAAAAAAAATAAATAAAATAAATAAATTAACTTATAAATAAATTAAAATAAAGAAATAAAACAATCATTTTTTAATTTAACTTTTTCTATCTTTATTAAATAAAAATTCATATAAAATATCTAAATCATCTGAAACAACACTAATAAAATGTTTAACAATTTCCTGATCTAATTTTTTAAGATAAATAAATAAATTAGGATGAGAAAAAATTTTATCCATCATTTTACTATAAAGCATAAAAAAAATATCACAAACAGTCATAATTATACTTGGATAATCAAAATCAAAAGATGAATCAATTCTAGTATAAAACTTATAAGTTTGAGAAAAACTACCACTAATTATTTTAGAAAACATTGAAGTATAATCATCAAAATTTTTATTTGTATCTTCAAAAGATAAATATTTTTCAAAACATTTATAAAAGTTTGTTTCATTTGTATTTAAAGAATTATAAAAATCACTTATCATTTTAAATGATGATGAATTATTATCTGAATTTAATTTTATTCTTTCTTTAATTGATTCATTTTGTGTTAAAGGAATTGCTTCATTTTTTTCAAATATTTTAGTAATAAAATTTTTATTTGTTTTTAAATTATCTAAATAAGTATTATGTTCTTCAAAAATTTTTAAAGATATTAAAATTGTTTTAACTGAATTATTTAAATCAATAACTCTTCCTAAAGATAATGCTAATGATAATATATTTTCACATTTAAATCTATAATCATTTTTATTATATAAATGTTCAAAATATAATAAATTTTTTCCAAAAGAAATTGAATCTTTATATTCATTTTTATTATTAATATCATAATATTTTTTTAATTCATTTAATTGTTCATGTCTTTTTGTTACTGTTGTTGTTATTTTTTTTTGGAGTTCTATTTCATCTTTTATTTCCTCATCCATTAATTAATATTTATTTTTTTTTTAATTATTTAATAGTAATTTAAAAATTAAATATATTATTATTTTTAAACATTTTAATTTACTTAAATTCAATTAGAATTTAATTTTTATTTGATTTTTCTAATTTTATATCCAGAAAAATATTTACTAATAATTACTTTATTTCTTAATGCAATATATAAACTCTTAAATTTATTTTCTGTTTCAATTTCATGAATTTTTCTAATTGCAGAACTATAAGTTCTTTTTGCCATTCTATAATATTTTTTATTAAAGTAAATATCACCAATAATTTCAAATATTAATGAATAAATTTTAATAATATCATCATTTATAATATTACATGATAATTTAATAATCATACTTTTAAAAATACGAAATGTTATTATTGCTTCATTAAAATTTTTTTTATTAGTTTCCAAATTAATTTTCCATAAAAATATTTTATGAATTACTAAATGAAAAATTGGGAAATTAGTTAATTTTTGAATTTTGAAAATATTATAATTTAGAGATAAATCATTTAAAAAATTATGAAAAATAATTGTTTTGAAAGAATCATCATTATTTTCAATGAAATCAAGACTATCTATATTTATTTTTAATCCTTTTAATGCTTTATAAGGAGAAGCAATTTTTTTTTTTGAAAATAAACCAGTTCTTATTATAATATTTTTTACAAGTTCTTCTTTATGATAATTTTCACATATTAATCCATTATAAATTAATATTAAAAATGATAATGACATATCTAAAGGATAAACTAATTTTTTAAAAACATTTAAACATACTAATAAAAAGCCTTTTGAAAATAATTTTTTTTCAATAAAAATATTAAATTCAGTCCTTTTTAATTTATTACAAAACTCTGTTTCATTTTTAAATTCGTTTATTTTTTTTTTTAATGCTTCAATATTAATAATATTATCATGTACATCTTGATTTGGAAGCTTATCTTTATATATTAAAATATAATCACGTAGTATTTTCTTTTTTGTATTTTCAATTGAATTAAATAAGTTATCAACATTTAAATTTAAATTATTAATAATTTTGGGACTTATATTATTTAAAAATATTTTATCAAAATAATATATTCTAAAAATAAATTGATAAATCTTTTGATCAGATGTTGTATATTTTTTTATGTAATCTTTTATACTTGTTGTTATAAGTTTTTTCACTTTTTCATTCATAATTGCATTTTTTACACAATTATCAAATATTAATAATCTAAGAGAAAAACTTTTTGGATAATCTATTAAATTATTTTCAATAATAAATAAGTTTAATTTTGAAATTAAAAATTGTATTAATTTTTCAATTTTGAAATCCTTTATATCGAATAAAGATTGAATTTGTCTTTCAACTTCATCTTTTTTTTTTCTTATTTTTTCAATTTCATCCTCAAATTCCTTTTTTTCATTTGATTTGATTTTTTCAAAATCTTTTTTCATAAAAATTTTAATAATACACTTATAATATTTTAACAATAAATTTTCAATATAATTTAATTTCAGTCCATTTAAATCATCTATTTTTTTATCATTTAATTTTAATTCTTTACTATCAATAAATGTAAAATAATGTTCATAATAATTAAAAATTTTAGTTTGAATATCATATTTATTCAGTTCATTTTCCAATCCATTTTTGATATAAATTTGTTTTTTTCCATTGACATCTTCATTTATGATAAAATAATACAGCCTTTTGAATTCCTTTAAATTATCTTCATTCAATCTATTAAATGACATCAAATACTCTTTAATAAAAAGGATATCAAAATCTGATTCATAAATATTGACAATTTTTTGATTTCTTTGATTAAAAAGATTTAAAATAATAATTTTCTTTTCCATTTATTTTAATAAATTTTATTGATATTAAAATGAAAAATAGGTTTTTTGATAAAATTTAATATAATATATATTTTTTAAAAGAAAATTTAAAAGTAATATAAATAAAGTAAAATAAAAGGAGCTATAAATCATAATTTTAGTTATATTATTTTAAATTGTTTAATATATTAAATTACTTAATAATTTTATTATTATTTTGAATTGAAAAAAAAAACTTTTTAAGCAAATCCATAACATCCAACTTGCATTAAACAACTTAATAAAGAAAAAGTAACAAAAAATAAAATTATTAAAAATCCTTTAATTGATTTATCTTTAATAAAATAAATAATATCTTCAGATAAAATTAAATAAATAATAGGACATCCAGAAATTAATCTATTATTAATTTGAGGATGAGCAATAAAAACTAATACAAATACTAAAACAATTAAATTAACTAATGAACTTAAAATAAAAGAATTTAATTTAATATTTTCAATTTCATTATGATTCCCTTCTTTATCATGTTTATGATATGTTTTATTTTTTAATAAAAATTTAGCAACATTAAATTTAGTAATTAAAGAATAAAAATCAAAATAAATAAAACATTTATAAATAACATAAAATACACAAATATTCATTGGTAAAGCTAAAATTAGTCTATCTAAAGTGTTAAATGAATATTGTTTTAAAAAACCAACTTTCCAATATTCATCTTGTAAATATGAATAAAAATTATTTATTGTATTAAATTTTGAATTGTGACAAAATAAATTAAATAAATTATATTTTGTTAAATTTTCATTTATTTTTCTTCTTATATAAAAACATATTTCTGTTTTTGGTTTATATTTTGTCATTCCAATAAAACATAAATAAGCATGAAAACATAATATAATATATAAACCAATAAAACGAAAATTTTTTTGGAATAATTTAAAAAAACTTTTTATATTAAATAAGAAATCATTATCTGAAAATTTTTCATTTAATTTTATTTTTCCTAATAATTCACATAAACAAGGTATAATAAAAAAAGAACAAAAAATAATTGAATTTGATCTTGTCATCAGAAGACCAATAATTAAACAAGCAATTTGTATAAAATTAGTTGTTTCATTATTTGAAGTTAATAATATTTGAATAAATAATAATTGTAAAGTTAAACATATATTTTCAGAATAAATTGATATATAAAAAATAGTTCCTGGATTTATTAAAAATAAAATAACAGAAATTTTACTTTTTAAAACAGAATTTGTTAAATTAAATATTATACAAAATAATAAAATTGAATTTATCAAACAAAATACATTTGAAAAAACAAATCCAGAGATTAAATAAACTGTCATTTCATTTTTTGTAAATTTAAAAAAAGGAGAAATAAAACTTTTTAAACCACTAATTAAAGAGGGAAAAAGTGGAAAAAAAGCATAAATACTATCATTAATATAAGAATATTTTGATATTGTTAAAAAATGAATTGCATCATAACTAGAAAAATAAGATAAAAATTTTAATAATATTTTTTCTAATAATCTCATATTTTCATCTCTTTCTGATATTATATCAGTAGATAAATCATATTTTTCTACTATTGAAAAATTATATATTATTAAAATAAATGATATATAAATAATTCTTGTTATAAAAAAAGATTTTAAACAAAATTTTATCATTTTTATATTTTAATTTTAAATAAATTATTATAAAATATATTTTTTTAATTTATTATTTTCATTTTTTTTATTTTTTCTTTTTTAATTCCTTTTTTTCAATATTTTTATTTTTATTAGAACACAATTGAGACAAAAATCTTAAACCAAAAAATAAAAAAATAATACATAAAAACCCAATAACATAAATATTAAAAATCATATTTACAAAAAACATAATAAAATTATAAAAACCATTATTTTTATTATCAATATCTTGACTTTTACTTTTACTAAATAAATTACTTTTCATATTATTATTAATCATATCTTTTCCTTTATTAATTCCTTTAGTTAAATTCATTTTAATTTCATCCATTTTTTTCCTTAACAATTCAGAAATAAATTCTTTAGTATAATTAGAACTACTTTTTTTAGTTTCATTTCTTTTAATTCCAGTTTGTTTATCTTGTAATTCTTGTAAAATTGCTTGTAATTCAAGTAATTTTGCAATTCTTTCTTCATTTGAATTTTCTTCTTCAAATTTTTTTCCATCAACTAATTTTTCAAAAGATGTTCCTTTAAAATGTTTAAATCCTTTTCTTATTAAATGTATTACTTGTTGAACTTGTTCTTTTGTTATTTTATAATAACAATTTGCAAGACCTGAATATATGTCTGAAGAATTTTTGTCTATTTTTTCTAAATTTGTTATTTCATGATTTATTGCCATACATGCTGATACTTTTCCAAATGCTATTATTTTCTTTTCTTCTGGAGTTTCTTCACATGATATAATTATTGTTTGAATTATGAAATAAAATAGGAAAAACATTTTTATTTTTTCAAGGTTAATTTTTTAATTTAAATATTATTTTTTTTTATATATTTTTTATTCATAATTATAATTTTTAATTTTTAAATTTTTTCTTATTTATAATATTATTTTTTTTATATTTTTATAGTTAATTGAAATAATAATTTTCTTTATGTAAAAAATTTTTTTAAAAATATTTTCCAGTTAAACCTTTAAATTTAGATATTGTTTTTTTTGAAAATTTTTTTTTACACCATATAGGAAGTGTACCTTGTATAATTTTAGGTATTTTTATATATAATTCATTATTAATTTTTTGTAAATATTTTAAATTATGTTCATCTAAATCATCATCTTCTAAATCATAATTATTATATTTATTAAAAGAATAAAGTTTTATAGGTCTTAATAAATGATTTGATTTATAATTATCATATTCTTTTCTTTTATTTATACTTTCATATTCATTATTTTGAATATCTGATAATGACTGAAAAAAAGATTTAGAATATCCTTTTGATTTATTTGAATTCTTTTTTTTAATATTATTTAAAAATTTATTTAAGTTTATATTATTATTTATACTTGTTGATTTATTCAAAATTTTATTATTTGTTTTTATCCTTTTTATATAATTTTCATAACGAAACCTTTTATAATGATAAACTTTATCTCTTAATGAATAAAAATTTTCTATTTCTTGTGATATTCTTTTTTTTTGATATTCTTTTCCTTTATTCATCATTTCAATTGTTTTTTCAAATTTATCTTTTTCATGTTGTATTTGAGAAAAATTATAAAATTTTTGGTCATTATAATCTCTTATTATTTTATTTAATAATTTTTCTTTATTAAAAGTAGTTCTTTTTTCAGGTTTAAAATTTACTCCTTCTAAACCATTTTTTTTCTTAATAAAAAATTGATTAAACATTTCATCCTCAATTCTTTCATTAAGTGATTTATTTGATAAATCTGAGAAACTTTTTTTTCTACGTAATATTTCATATACTTTTGATATTATTAAATTTTTATTTTTTTTTCTATCATTTTCTGAAATTGAAGAATAACTTAATGATGTTTCTCTTGATTTGTAATTTTTTAATGTAGAATTTTGTAATTTTGATAATTCTTTATAATTAATAATATTTGAACTTTGTTTTCTAAATTTAATATTTTTAAAAACTTTTGGAAAATTTGGTTGTGATGAAGTTCTTTTTAAAGAATTTTTCATTTAAATTTCTTTTTAATTTATTACTTTTTTATAGATTATTTTAAAAATTGATTTATAATTATTTTATTATATTTAAATGGAGATTAATGAAGAAAATGAAAAGAAAAAAAATGATTTAAATTCACATTTAACATATTTTGGTTATTTTCTTATAATTATATTGGCAATTTATTTTATTTATATAATAGAAAAATATATTTTATTCTTTCCAGTAAAACTCATCTTTTATAATATAATTCAATTATCAAATTTCAAAATTGAACCAATTTATATTAATATAATAAGTATAATAATAGTAATATATTTACATATATTATTTATTCAAAAATGCATATTATCAATAATATTTTTAATAGGTGGTTTTGGAAAGAGAAATATAATGTATTTAAGTTTTAAAAAATTTATAGAATTACTTATATATAAAATTAAAAATATAATTATATCTTTTAAATCAGATAATTTCAATTCTGTAGAATCAAATTTTGAAAGTATATTAAAATTTCATAAAACATACAATCAACTAAAATTAAATGGAATATCATTTGAAATAGAAGACTCAATTTTTGGTGATTTATTAAATGAATTAGTATTCTTATATCAACAATTCAAAGATAAAAATTTCAAATTTGATAAAAATAATGAAAAAGATAAAGAAAATAACATAAGTTTTATAACAAGATTAACTGAATTAAATAAAAAATTATTTCGATATACTCAATTTTCTTTTATTCAAATATTTACATTATTTAAATTTTCAAATGTATTAATTCACATGAGTACTCAACTTTTAGATGAATTTTCCCCAAGAATAACAAATATAATAAACATATCAAAAGACTTTAATGCTTATTTAATTTCACCAGATCCAACATTAAATATTGATGATTATAATATTAATAATAATCAATCTAATATTAAAAATGAGAAAATTTTAATAATATTTTGTAATCAAAATGCAGTTTGTAGTGAAATGAATTTAATATTTAAAGATAATATAAAATATTATTTAGATATTAAAAAAGTTTCTATTTTATTATGGAATTATCAAGGTTTTGGTAATAGAAAAGGATTTACTTCATTTAAAAATATAAATAATGATATTTATAATTTAGTAAATTATATTAGAAGAGAATTTTCAGAATATAAAATTATCATACATGGAATTAGTATTGGAGGATATTCTGCAATTAAATTAGCTTTAGAATTAGATGATGATAAAAATGTCGTTTTAATTTCTGATAGAACTTTTGGTGATATAAATTTAATTGTTAGAGATTTAAAATATGGAAATTTATTAGAAAAAATTTATCGTTTTTTATTTCCTAAATTTCTTTATAATACTTCTAATATTGAAAATTATTTAAAAATTAAAGGGAATAAACTTATTTTTTATGATGAAAATGATGAGACTATTTCATATTCTTCTAGTTTAATTTATAATTTAACTTTGGAATATTTTAATAAAAATATTTATCCTGAAATTAAAAATAAATTTAATAAACAATCAATTATGTGTACTGGTAATTATGATGGAAATAATTTTTTAAATTATTTTTTTGAAAGTAAAAATGATTTTGAAGAATTAAAAAATGATATTAAATATCAATATGAACATAAAAGTAATTTGAATAAAAATGATGATAGTACAAAATATTTTTTTACACAATTATATGAAACAAATTTGGAAAATTTTGTTATTTTTTTTTTAACTTTTGGTTTTCCTTTTAATAAATATAAAGAAATACCTTATGAAAAAGAAGAATTTAATAAAATTTATACTAATGTTCCAATTCAAGTGAGAAAAATTATTTTATTATATAATAATTTAATAAGTGAAAAAATAAAAGATTTCTTATCTAAATTAAATTTATTATTTGTTAGAATTAATTTAGAATCTTTAATGACAGATGAAGAAATATCATCATTTTCATATGAATTAGAATATACTTTTCAAATTAAAAATTCAATTTATCCAATTATATTAAATTACTTTGGTTATGTTCATAGAATTTTTTGTGGTCATAATGGAATGTTAAGAGAAAATGATGAAGAATATTTAAATGATTTCTTTGAATTTATTCAATTTATTTCTATTAAAGAAGAAGAAGAAGATAAAGTAATTAATTAATTTATTTATAATATAAAAAATTTCTATTTTATTTAGAATTATTATTAAATATTTTTTTCAATATAAAAAAATATTAAATTATAATAATCAAAATAAATTATTAACATATATAATGTTGATAATTAAATATATTTATTTAAAAAAATATATATATGTAAAACAAGAAGTAATAAAAATAATATTAATTTGATTTATATTTTTAAAATTGAGATGCAAAATGAAAATAATGATAATCAAAATTATTTAATTTCAATTCAAACAATTGACCAAAAAAATATATCATCAAGTTTTAATAATTTAAATTCAATAGTTTCATTAGATACTATAAATAAACAAAATGATAATCATAAATATCTTTTTTCAAACTTTAGGAAAATGAAATTTGGAAAAATAAATGAAAATGAACATTTTAAATCAGAAGAAATGCTTCCATCAATACAAAAAACAATATTAAAAAAGGTTACAAATGGTTTTAAAAGTTTATTTACAAAAACATTTAAAAGAAAAAAAGATTTCGAAGTTAATTTTGAGAAAAAAAAAAAATTTTTGAGTTCTCAATATTTAACTGAATTAATTAAAAATGTAGATCATAAAACAAAAATAGGAAGAATATATTATAAAATAAAAAAAATACATTTATTAATTTCAATATGTCTTTTAATAAGTATTATTTCAGGAATAATTGATATAACTATAAATAAAAATCAATCATTTAACATAATTAAAGATGGTTATATAAATAATAATAAATATGAATTAATATTAAATCGATTAAAAAATAGAAAATTAACAAGTTTTGAAAATTTTCTTCGTATAAATTCAATTTTTTGTTCATTATTAATGATGATATTTTTATTAAGAAAAGAATTTTTAATTCATAAATATAATTTAATAAATGAATCATTAAAAAGAAGACTAATAATATTTATAATATGCTTATTTTTTTTTCCTCCATTAATTAACCCAATACTTATAATTAAACAAAAAGATATTATTTATCCTTTTTTTATAGTTGATTTTTATTTCATAATAAACTTATCAAAAATATTTATTTTATGTATTTTAAATATAGAACATACACAATGGGCAAGTTCACTTTCACAAATAATTTGTAATAATTTTTCAGTTAAATCAAAATATTATTTTTCTTTAAGATCAACTTTACAAAATAAACCATTTTTAAATATATTTATTATAATTTTTATTCTTGTTATTTTTTTTCTTTTTATATTAAGAAATTTTGAATTTGCTACTTTTTTTATTCATAAATCACCTATTCAAAATTATGAATTATCATTTCAACAATATATAAATACTGTTTGGTTAATTATTATGGTTTTTTTTAGTGTTGCTTATGGTGATTATTATCCAAAAACAATATTTTCTAGATTAATTATGTTAATTATGATTTTAATAGGATTAATTTTTTTAACTTATTTTTTACATAATATTATGAAATATACTATTATGACAGAAAATGAAAAAAAAGTATTTTTAAAAATGAAAAAATTATATTCTCATGAAAATTTAGAATTTAAATCTGTTAAAGTTATATATTATTTATTACAACTAAAAAAAGAAATAATTTTATATAATAAACAAACAGTAAAATTTATAAAAATTTTATACTTAAAGAAAATGATTTGTTATATTTTAATGTTTTATAGATATATAAAAAATTTTGATAATAACGATAAAATTGCAGAAAAATATTCAATTCCAGTAGATGATTTAATAAATAATGTAGAAAATAAAATAAATGAAAATTTAATTAATTTTGAAACTTCATTTAGTAAATTAGAACAAATTGAAAAAGATTTAGATAATTTAATAAATCTTCAAAAGAAAATTAGTTCAAATATGAAAATAATATTAAATTATCAAGATAATATAGGAAGTTTTATTGTAGAAAAAAATAATTTAACTGTTATGGAAAGAATAAAAGGAACTTTTAGTTTATCTTCAAAAAATATAAAATATTTAAATAAATCAGATTTATTTAGAACTTTTGAAAAAAAAAGAAGAAAAAAAAATATTTCTTCAACACCTTCATTACATAGAAAAAAAAAATCTTTAAAAATAATTTTAGATACTTCTTTAATTCCTGAAAATGATGAAGATTTTGATACAAATACTATAAATAAAAATGCAAAATTTTTAACTTCTCAAAGATTACCAATTATTAAACCAGAAAAAGAATTTATTTTTAAAAATGGGATTGAAAATAAATTTTTATCTCATAGATATTTTAATTCTGGTTTAAAAAAAAATTCAAGTTATTTAAGTTTCTCTTCTTTGAACTGATTTTTATTTTATTTTACATTTTATAAAATCATTTTTTAAATTAAAAATCATTTATTTATGTTATTTTATATGGTAATTAATGTAAATTTATTATTAGTCTATTTAAATTTTTAAGATATTTATTATAAATATTATAAATTCTTTTAATTATTTAAAAATATTTTTAAATATATTATGTATATTTAAAAATTAAATATTTTTAATTTTAATAATGGGGATTTGTGGATCTCAAGATAGACAACAAATAATTATTCCAAAAAAATACAATAAAGAATTATTAGAATCTTCAAAATCAAAAAAAGATATAATTCAATATCCAAATTTATTATCACTACAAAGTAAACACATAAATGAAACAACAAATTCAAACATTTCAAATTGTAAAAAAAGTTCAAAATCTCCAAATATTAAAACTTCAAATTTTCAATTGACTTATAGAACAGAAGAAAATGATAAAAAAAGTAATAATTTAAACTCATTAATTCAAAAAAGAATAAAAATGCGAAATATAAGAGAAACAAATTCATTAAATCATCATAAAAGTGATAAGGCTTTAAGAAATAATATAATAATCCAAAATTCAAAATCTCAAAATTTTCAAAGAAGAAAAAGAAAAAGTATATCATTAGTTCAAAAAAGTAAATTTGGAAGTAAATTAATAAAAGAAGAATTAAAATTAGAAATAACAAATCAAAGTTTAGTAGAAGAACAATCAGGAAATCCTTATCAAAAATATAAAATAATAAATAAAACAGGTGACGGTGCATATGGATCAGTTTTTTGTGCTATAAATATACATACTGGAGTAAAAATAGCAATGAAAAAAATATTAAAAATTAAAGAAAATAAAGTTGATGATATGGAAATAAAAAATGAATTTAATATATTAAAAAAATTAGATCATCCTAATATTGTTAAAATATTTGAATTTTATGATAGTAATAGTAATTATTATATTATTACTGAATATTGCAAATATGGTGAATTATATAGACATATTTATTATAATTATTCAGAAAGACAATTATGTGTTTTATTTTATCAAGTTTTTTCTGGTTTATGTTACTTACATGAAAAAAATATTATTCATAGAGATATTAAATTAGAAAATATTATGATATCAGATATTGAAAAAGATATTATTACAAAAGAAGAATATTTTTGGATTAAAATTATTGATTTTGGAACAGCTAAAATTTTCCAAAAAAATAAAAAAGAAAAAACAGTTATTGGAAGTACTTATTATATTGCACCTGAAGTTTTAAAAAAGAAATATAATGAAAAATGTGATACTTGGTCAATTGGAGTTGTTTTATTTATGTTAATTACTGGAGTTCCACCTTTTGATGGTAAAAATGATAAAGATATAATTCTTTCTATTCAAAAAGGAAAATATGATAAAAATAATAAAAAGTTACTTAATTATTCAAAAGATGTTCAAGATTTATTAAGTAAATTATTAGAAGTTAATGTTGATAAAAGATTATCTTCATATGAAGCTTTAAATCATCCTTGGTTTAAAAATTATTATGGAAGATCTTTATATTCGAATTTTAATATTGATGATATTAAAATTTATATTTATAATTTAATTAATTATAAATTTCAATCTAAATTTCAACAATTAGTTTTAGCATTTTTAGTTCATAATATTCCTTATAATGAAGAAATTAAAATGATTTTAAAATTATTTCTTTTTTTTAATGAAAGTGGTAGTTGTAAATTAACAAAAGAAGAATTAACTAATGGATTATATAAATTTACTCAAAAAGATATTGTTGATAATACTATTGATGAAATTTTTATTTTATTAGATGGTGATAATAATGGTTTTATTGAATATGAAGAATTTTTAAGAGCTTGTGTTAATAAAAAAACTGTTTTATCTAATGAAAATTTAAATTATGCTTTTAAATTTTTAGATAAAGAAAAAATTGGTACTGTAAGTATTAAAACTATTATGAGAGTTTTTCAAAATAATAATGAAAGACTTGAAGAAATTATAAAAAATTCTATTAAAGAAGTCGATAGAGATAATGATGGAATTATTAATTTTGATGAATTTAAAGAATTAATGTTAAAAGTTGAATAATAATAATAATAATAATATAATGTTGAATGTATATGATTTTGTATTTATAAAATATAAAAAACATATGATAAAACATATGATAGTCTTTAAATGAAAAATATTTAGTAGATATTAATTAATTAATATTGATTATGTATTAGGAAAAAATATATATACTATATAAATGATTTTTAACATAATAAACATTTCTTTTTTATATATTAAAATTTTAAAAATCAAAAAAATATATTTAGATAATATTAAAATTTAATTTAAAATAAATTTTAATTTGAATTTTAATTTACTTAATTAATAATATAATATAAGTTTTAAAATTAATTTTAATAAATATAAAATTAAATAAAAAAAATAAATAATAAGAAGATTCAATAAATAAGATTATGATTAAAAAATTTAAATATGAAATAGATGAACAGATAAAAATTAATGAAAAATAAAAATATAAATTTTGAAATAATTTGAAATAAATCAATATTTTATTTTGAAAATACAATATTTGTAATATTTATTATATTAATTCTCATATTATATTATATTATTTTTTATTATTTAAATTATAAATAATTATATATATAAATAAAATTTAGAAAACCACTTTTAATTGAATGAATGATTAAAAGTAAAAAAAATTATATATGTACTTCCTCTTAGAAATCTAATTTAAATATATATATATACTACTAATCATTTATTTACAAAAACACAACACTTTTAATAAAAATCTAAATAAAAATTAAAATTCATTCATCTCTTTTAAAATAAAGAAAAATAACAGTAATATCATCAATAATTTCTTCAAACTCTTCCCATTTTTGTCTAGCTTTCTGAATTAAATTTTCAACAAAAGAAGACATTTTATCTTGATGATTACATTTACAAATATATTTTGCAACTTTTTCATTACTTAAAAATTCCCATAATCCATCACTTCCAATAACAATAAAATTATAATAATCATCAATATAAAATTCTTTTATTTCAGGAATACTCCAAACTCCAATTTCATTAGCAACAGAATCACCAATTGATCTACTCATTGCAATTCCAGGATATTTTTTTCCTTTAACCCAAACTCTAATTGGTCCAATTTCTTCATTATTTTCTATAATTCTTCTTATTTCTCCTCCATTTTTTTCAATTCTTTCTTTTTCTTCTTTATTTTCTGGTTTTTGATCAATTGATAATTGAATTATATTTTTTTTATCTTTTAACATTATTGCTCTTGAATCTCCTATATTTACACTTATTATTTTATTACCTATTATAAATAATAATATGCATGTTGTTCCTGAAAATGTTGAGTCAATTTCATCTGAGTCAAATAATGCTTCTTCACTTTTTTTTATTGATTGTTTTATAAATGAGTAGTTTTTTCTTTTTAAAACTGAATATATAGTTTCGATATTTTTTAAATTATAAATTTGTTCGTTATATTTATAATAATTTGATAAATATTTTACTATGAATCTACTTACTAAATGGCCACTTGAACCATGACCATCAAATATTCCATATATATTAAAATCTGGAATACCATTTATTTTTTCTAATATTAAATAAGAATCTTGATTTGTTTTTGTTGTTGTTTTATCTTTTTTACCTGGTTTTGATAATACATATGAGAATTGAGTATAGTTTCCTTCTTCAAGTTTTTTATTTAGTTTTAAACGAGGACTATCTTTTATTCTATCATGTTTTATTGGGCTTAAGTTATTAATATTATTATTATTATTTTTATTAATAGTATTATTATTATTATAATTAGTATTATTATTATTATTATTAATATGAATACTTATATTATTTATATTATCATTATCATTATTTATATAATTTTCATTTTTATTAATCATATTATTATTTTTGTTATTTTCTTTAGTTATATTATTATTATTATTATTATTTTTAGTATTTGGAATTCTTAAATTTTGATATTGATTTTCTTCATTTTGGTTTTGATTTACTGGACTTATTTTATTATTGTTATTATTTATTTTTTGAAAATTTCCTATTTCATAATTTAATCTTAATAATTTAATTCTTTCATTTATTTCTTCTGTATTCTTTCTAATTAAAGGTTTTTTTATTTGTTCACCTTCATAAGAATATTTTCTAATTGATCTTATTGGAGTATGATTAATTTTTTTATTCATTATAATTCTTGGAATAGCTTTATCAGATTTTAATTTTTTTATTTTTTTTTCTAATAATTTATTTGCATCATTATTATTATCTTCTTCTATTAAATTTAAATAAACAGGTGAATCAGAATCAATATCATTATTATTATAATTATCAACACCTTTATCACGATTTTTTAAAGAATTATTAAAAAGAGAATTATTAAAATGATTTTCTCTTTCTGATATTTCATTATTATAACTATTATTAGTTTTATTTATTTCTTTATTAAATTCTTCTCTCTTTAAATATAAATTTCTATTATTTCTCTTTTCAATTCTCTTAATAATATTTTGACCTTCAAATATTTCATTATCATCATAAAGATAATCATTTATTATTCTAGTAGGCCTATTTTTTGTTTGACTTTTTGATGTTTCTTTATTTAAAATATTATTTCCAATCCCACTAAAGTAATTAATTTGTGGATCTTCAATTGAATTCATTTTTAAACTATTATCATTATTTGAAAATGGATTATTTGGATTTGTGTTATATCTATATGGATATCTATTGGCACTCAAATTTTGATTATTTGATGTTTCTTTATTTTTATTTATTAAACTTTTAGGATTAACAAATAAATTTTCTAATGTTTGTTTAAAATTACTTTGTCTAAAAATTGAAACATTTTCTCTTTCTTTTTTATTCCTTTCAAAATCATGATTATAAACATTTGATATAGTTTTCATTTTTTATTATTTATATTTATACAGGCAATAAATATAATTTGATTATTTTAATTAAAATGAATCTATTTTTTTTAGTTTTAAAAAAATAAAAAAAAAATATTTTGATATGTACTTTTTATGTAAATAATAAATTATTTTAAAACGAATAGTTTAATATGTACAATAATTAAATAATAAAAACCTATATATAAATGATATAAAAAGTACTATTTTCCTAAAAAATATGATTTAATGAATCTGGAAAATATTTAATCCAAACCTTTATTATATATAATAATCATTTAATCTGTTAATAATACATATTTATACAAAATAAAATGAATAGTAATGAGATATTAAAAAACAGAGCATCCTATACAATTTTGTTCTTTTGGAACATGAATTTCTTCTTTTTTGATTTTTTTCAAATTTTTTAAATTTGAAAGAATTAATAAATTTGAATAATTATTATCCCTTGTTTTTATTTTATAACTTTGTACAGGAATAATTTCAACATTCATATTAAAAGATGCAGATTTTTTTCTACATTTTTCAGTTTCTATATTTGAAAATGAGTTATTTAATAAATTTTCTTCTGTAAAATTTGTTTCATAACTTGTTATTGTTTTTGAAGATGATTTTCTTCTTTTAAGTAAATCATAATTGCTCATTATTAATTTATTATATTTTTATAATTTACAGTTTTATATAATTAAAAAGGAAAAATTTATTTAATGTTAAATTATAAAAAATTAAAAAAATAATTAATTCATTTAATTAATAATAATGATTAAAAAAGAAAAAATCTTAAATGATTTTAAATCAAGTGGAATAATAACAACTTTATTAAATAAAGCTTTTGGTAAAGATAAAAAAATGGAAATAAGTTTACATGATTCAATAGAAAGAAATCAAAATTCAATGTACAATATATTAAATAAAGATCCTTATTTAAATGATATTGTTAAATATCAAAAAGAAAAAGAAAAAAGAAAAAATAAATCAAAAAAATTTAAAAATAATTTATCATATTTAATAAGAAATAGTATAAGACATTCAACAAATAGTATTTTACAAAATGATAATAAAAGATTATCAAAAAATAAAAGTTTACCAAATTTTATATCAATAATAACAAATAAAATAAACGAAATACAACAAAATGAAAAAAAAGAAAAAGAAAAAGAAAATGAAAAGAAAAGAATATCAAAAAAATTTTCATTTTTTGGTTTTTCAGAAAAAGAAGAAAATAATGATGAAAAAGATAAATTAAAAAATATTCCTTGGATAATAAGACTAAAAAAAAATAATCCAATTAAACAAATTTTAATTACAAATAAAAAAGAAGAAGAATCTTTACCAAAAAATTTAAAAAAAAAACAAGGAAATATATTACAACAAATATCAATGGAAAAAAGAAAATCAATATTTTTATTACCAAATAAAATAAATAATTTTTCAGAAATAATTCAAAATCAAATAAATAAAAATGATGATAGTGATTTTTTATATGAAAAACCTAAATATAAAGTTACTAAATTAAGAAGTTTAGTTGGAAAATGTAATTTAGAAATTAAAAGAGCTAAATCAATTGATGATTTTATAGGAAAAAATAATGAAATATCAAAACAAAAATATAATGAAATGATTAATAAAAAAAATCAAATTTTAGCAAATTATGATAAAATTGTTATTGAAGAAGTTAAAAAGAAAAATAAATATGATTTACTTGAAGAACAATATTATAAAGATGTTTTAAATAGACTTAAAATGAAAATTTCTGATGAATATGCATTTAAAAATAAAAAAAGATTTAATAAAATAGTAAAAAATCATGCCCATAATGCTTATCAAATGTTTTTAAGAGATTTACAAATGATTAATAATGAAAATAAAAAAAAACAATTAATTGAAAATGATGAAATAAGTACTATTGAATTTATATTAGATTCTACTTATAAAGATAAAGAAAATTTAAAATCTAGAATTAATGCAAAAAATAAATTTTATAAAAAAATTAAAAAAGAAGATGAAAATGGAAATTATTATCCTTTAAGTGATTATATTATAAATGAAAAATCATTAAATAATTATAATATTGATGAGTTTATAAATGATAAAATTAACAGTTCATAAATATAAATATTATTTATTAAGAACTATTATAAATTTTTTAAATACATATTTTATTTATAAAATTGATTAATTTTTTTTTTCATTGATTATTAAAATTAATTTTACGTATTTTTCCATCAAAATCATTAATATTATCATTTAATTTTATAGGTCTAGTAATATTAAAAGCATTATTTAAAGATTTAAGTGTATAATTAATACTACTATTTTTATTTTGATTATTAATATAAGTTTTCTGTAAATTAAACAAGCTAAAATTTTCAATATTATTATTTTTCTCAAAATGAGAATTAGTATTATAAAAATTATTATCAAATGGATTTTTATAACTTTTAATTCTTCTTTTATTAATACTTCCATATTTTTGAAAAATATAATCAGTAACAGTTGAAGTTTTATTTAAAATATTTGTATTTGTATTTTTTGCAGATAAAATATGAAAAGATCCAATAAAATAAGACCAATGCATTTTAAAAAAAATATCTTCTGTTTGTGTATGTGAATCAACCATTATTTTTTCTATTATATTTCCATTTTTTTGATTATTTTGAATTTGATTTAAATTTTGATTTTTGATTTTATAAGATGAAACTCGAGAAAATTTCCTTGTAAAAGTAATTTTTTCTTTTTTATCTCCAGAAAATAATCTTTGATTTTTTTTATTATCATATGTAATATTTGATAATTTTGGTAAAGCAAAACCTAAATTAACAGAAGTTACATTTTTATTATTATTAGTAATATTATTATTATCATTTGATGATTCTCTTAAAATTGTAGTTTTTTTCATACTAGAAAATAAATTTATTCTTTTTGCATTTGATCTTTTTTTTCTTAATTTTTTTTTTTTATTATGATTAGGTAATAACTTTCTTATTTCTTCAATATCTAAATTATCACCACTTGGATTACTTTCACTATCACTTTCATTTGAACTAATATTATCTTCATCATTCTCATTATTTTTTTTTTTATTTTTATCATCTTTTTTATTAACACTTTCAATATATTCATTAAATTCATTTTCAATTTTAATAATATCATTTTCTCTTTTTTCTTTCAAATCATAATAATTATTTAAAACATTAATTCCAATTTTCATTTGATTATGATAAAACAAATATAAAATTCCAATACAAATATCTCTTCCAATTTCTTCTAATTTTTCAACAGTAATATATTTATTACAATATTTCCCATTAATACAACCAAAATAAGAAGTTTCTAAAGTAACAACATTTTCAATATCAAACTCTTTAAATAAATTAATTCTCCCAGTTCCATTTTTATATTTTGGCATTTTAAAAGAACTTTTCTCAAAATTAATAATATTACTAATTTTTCCACATGTAAAAGGGAAAAATTTACAATAAGAAAAATTATCATTTTTATGATTTCCATAAAAAAAAGAATTAAAAGCTCCAAAATGACCATGAAAATCAACAATACAATGAATATGATTTTTCATATTAAATTTCATAATTAATTCTTTAGAAAAGTAAATTTCAGGATGTAAAAATTCATCAGGATGACTCCATCTTCTATTTAAATCACATCCAGCAAAAGAAGTTCTAGTATTACCACAAATTACACCATCAACATTAATCATTGGTATAATTTTAAATATAAAATGATCTCTTAGAAATTTTGCTTCTTTACTTTCTCCTAATAAAAATTTAATAGCTCCTTTAATTTTATATGAACCAACAGTTTCACTTGGATGTTGTCTTGCAATTAATACAATTCCATATTTTTTATTTGAATCTTCTTTATAATTATTTAAATTTGAATTATTTATTGTTATATAATGTACTTCATTTCCTGCTAAAGTTTGACATAATGTTTTTCTATGAAAAAAAGGATATTTGTTATTTTCATATTTTATATAATAATTTAAATCTTTATTTAAATCTGTGTATGTATATGGAATACAATTTGCAAAAAAAATTTCGTCATTATCATATTTTGATGTGTAATTAAATGATAATGTATAATAATATTGACGTATTCCTTTATGTAAACGATATAAATTATTTTTATAATATTTTACTTCTTCTTTTGTGTGATGCCATGTTATTTTTTTTTCTTGGTTTAGTTTTTGAGAAAAAATCCATATTTTTATTCCATTTGAATATTTTGTTTTTGGTCTTAATAAATTTAAAATTGAAAAATTTATTGTTTTGTCTTTTTTCATATTTTTTACTTTAAAAAAAAACCATTGTGTATATCCTGTTGTATTTGTATCATTATGTAAAAAAAGTTGATATTTATCTATTTTTTCATTATTGTCTTCATCATCATATTTTTCTGTTAAATATGCTAATTGTAAATTTCCACTTTCGAATTTACTTTCAAAAATTAATGTTTCATTTATATTAAAACCATTATTTTTTATTAAATTTTCTGTTATGTAATCTTCTTCATTTATATTATTATTATTTTTTTTTTTCTTTTTAATTGTATTTTCATAATCATTTAAATTTACTATATTTTCTATTGTTACTTTTCCTTCTTCATTTGGTTTTTCTTTTGTATAAACTAATTTTTTTAACATTTTATATGAATTAATATATAAATCAAATATATTTTCTTGAAGTAAGGTTTTATAATTTTCACAATCATTTAATGTAAATTCTTCTTCGTATTCATTATCACTTTTAAAATTAGGAAGTTCTATTATTGAAATATTTTTACCAAATTTTGGTTGTTGAATTGGAATTACTTGTCTTTCTATTAAAGGATTTGCTGGAGGAAATATATTAATTTTTTTTTTTGAAATGGGATCAATATCTATTTTTAAATTTGGCTTTTGACTAAAAATATTTACATTTTTTCTATTGTTATCCATATTTTTATTATTTTTTAATTTTTATAAGAATTTCTAAAAATATAATTTTAAATTAATTAAATTTTTTTTCACAATATAGAAAATAGAAAAATATAAAAAAAATAAAATATACTAATAATATTTCTTTTTTTATTTTTTCTTTCCAAAAATAGAAAAACCTTTTTTCTCAGGAGGATTAATTAATTTCATTTCTTCATCATTAAAATTTAAAATTTTGCCAATTTCTAAAATAAAACTTTTATTTTTATTATCAATTTTGATATTTTTAATTAAAAGAATAATTTGTTCTTTAATATTTTTCAATTTATCATTTAAATCTTGAATAATTTGTTCACCTTCTCTAACTTGTTTTTTAAAAAGAATTAATTGTTGATTTAAAAGATTTTCAGCATCTTCATCTTCAGGATTAATTGCTTCAACTTTAATATTCATTTCTTCACTTTTTTTTTCTGTTAATTCTTCAACAACTTTTTTATCTTCGTCATCTAAAATTAATGAATCAACATGATTAATATTAGAACAATTATTTTCAAAATCATTTATTTCTTTTAATTTCTCATTTGCTTTTTGTAAATTTGATTTTAAAGTTGTATTTTCTTCTTTTGTTTCATTATAAATTTTTTGTAAATTAGTCATTGCTTTATTATTTTCATTATATTGATTTAATAATCTATGATAAATATGTTTTGGAACTGATTCTCCTTCTGCATTTGTATTTAAATAATATGAATTTGTTGATAAAACATCTTTATTTAATATTTTAAAATCATTTAATTTTGATGATGGAATTTTTAAAGTTCCTGTAAAATTATTTAATTTTTCATTTAATTTTTCATTTTTTAATTTTAATTTACTTATTATATCTTCTTTTTCTTCTAATTTTTTTAAATAAATTACATTTTGGTTTTTTATTTGTGTTTCTGAATCTTCAAAATTTTCATTAAAGTCTTTTATTTTTATTTGATTTTCTGCTACCCAAATGTAATTTGAATATAAATTTTTTTCTTTTGGATTTTTTAACATTAATAAATACCAAGTTAATGCTCTTGTTTTTTTTTTTAATACTATTGTATATAAATTTGGTGATATTAATGGTAATTTTTCATTTGTTTTTTTATTTAATTCTTCATTTTTATCTGATAATTTTTGTTGAGTTAATATACATTTATCTGATAATATTTTTAATTCTTTTTCAGTTTCTGATAATTTTTTTTTACCTTCTTGAATAATTTTTTCATATTCTTCTTGTAATATTGCTTTTTCTGTTTTTGATTGTTCTTCAATTTCATTTTTCTTTGTTAATAAACTATTATATTCTTGTTTTAAATCATCTAATTCTTTTTCTAATGAAAAAATAATATTTTTAACTTTTTCTTCATTTTTAAAATCAATTTTATTTTTTTCAGAATAATTTTCATTTACTTTAATTTCATTATTATTGTTATTTTCATTATTATTATTACTATTTATACTACTTCTTTCAACATTAGTTGGTTGTTTTAGTTTTAATTCTTCAATTTCTTTTAATTTATTTTCTAATATTTTTTCATAATCTTCATTAATTTTTTTTTGGTTATTTAATTCAGATTTAGATTCCTTTAATTTTTCTTCTAATTCTTCTTTTTCTTGATTAATTTCATCAATTTTTTGTTCATTAAAATTATTTTTTTCAATTAATTCATCTTTTTCATTATTAATTTCATTAATTTCTTCTACTTTTTCATTTAATTTATGAAGTAATTCTTCTTTTTCTTTATTTATATCCTCTATTTTTTGTATTAAATCTTCTTTTTCTTTATTAGCATAACCAAATTTTTCATTTAATTCACTATAATTTGCTTTAATTCTTGAATTTTCTTCTTCTAAATTAATCATTTTTTCAAAATTTTTTTTTCTTTGTGATGATGAATCATTTGAATAATCTCTACTCAATTTAACTTCATCTTCTGCAATTTTATTTTGTAAATCATTTATTTGAATTGAATATTCATGTTTTTCTCTTAAATAATCTTCTATTTGTTTATTTTTAGTTTGTATTTGTTCTTCTAATTCATTTATTTTTTCTTTTAATGATTGATTTTCACTTGAATTTTTTTGTATAATATTTAAAAATTCTTTTTCTCCTTCTTTTGATTTTAAAATTCTTTTATTTAAATTTTCAATATTTGAATTTAATGATGATACTTCTTCTATCATTTTATTATATTGTTTGTTTTTATCTTCTAATTGATTTTTTAATGTTTCTATTATTTTATTTTCATTTCCTCCTATTTCATTTAATAAATTTGTATTTTTATTTTTTTCATTTTCTAATTCATTTTTTAATCTTTCTTTTTCTTTATTTAATTCATTTATATTCTTAATATTATTTTCTTCTTTTATTTTTAATTTTTCATTAATTGAAGAAATTTCTTTTTCTTTTTTTTCTAAAATATTATTTAAATCTTCTACTTGTTTTAGTAATAAATTAGGTTCTTTTAAATTATTATTATTATTAATATTATTTGTTGAATCATTACTTCTTGGACTTAAATTACTTTGAATCATTTCATTTAAAACATTATTTTTTTCAATTTCTAAATTTAAATCTTTTTGTAATTTATCATTTAATTGTTTTAATTTATTAACTTCATTTTTTTTTTGAGATATTTCCATTTTAAAAATATTATTTTGTTTCTGTGTATCATCTTTCATTTTTTTATATTTCTCCATTTCTTTACATAAATTCTCTTTTTCAATTTCCATTTTTCCAATTAATAAATCTTTTTGATTTGAATTCATTGAACTAATATCTTTAGGAATATTTTCAGAACAAACAATAGGTCTATTTTTTAATTCATTTTTTAATTCATTAATTTCATTTTTTAAATTATTATTTTGTCTTTTTAATTTATTTAAATTATCTTCTAATTTAGCATTTTGTGCTAATGTCAAAGGAGTAGATTTAAGTAAAGAACTTGGTAATTTAAAAGGATTTTCTAAATTTAATGAAATATTTGGAACACTTTGATTTGAAATATCAGAAATTGGTGATGAAAAAGAATCCAATTTTTTTTTTTTACTTTTTCCTTTATTTTCTAATTCATAATTTAATTCTTCTATTTTATCTAAATGCTCATTATTTTTTTTTGATATTAAATCTAATTGATTTTCTTTTTCTTTTAAATTTATTTGTAAATCATTTACTTTTTTATTTAATTCATTTATGAAACTTATTTTTTCTGTTAGTTTTTTTTGAGTTTCTTGTAATTTTTCATTTAAATCAGAAATTGCTAATTCTTTTGATTTTAATTCAAGGGATTTTTCTTCTAATTCTTCTAATAATTGATTATTTTCTTCTACTATTATATCTTCTGGATTTATATTTGATGGATTTAATTTTAATTTTAATATTTCTTGATTTTTCTCTTCTAATTGCATTTCATAATCATTATTTTTATTTTCTAAATCATTTATTATTTTTTGTAATTCATCTATTTTTTTTTCTTTTTCATCTGTTTTTTTCTTTTTTTTTTTTAAATTTTTTTTTTTTGATTCTTTAATTTCATTATCTTGATTATTTTTATTATCTATTTCATTTTGAATTTCATTATTTTTTAAAACATCATCATTTGTATTATTTTGAATAATATTTTCTGATTGATTAATAAGTTTTTCTTGTTGAATATCATCATTAATAATATTACTATTTGTTAAAAATTCATCATCATTATTTTGAATATTATTAATATTTGGTGTTAATATATTTTGTGATTTACTTTTTTTATCTTTTTTTTTTTTTTTACTTGATAATTGTTCTTTTAATTCTGCAATTACTTTTTCTTTTTCTTCAAGTTTATTTTTTAATTCATTTATTTGTTCATTATTATTATTTGAAAAATCTCCATTATTAATTTTATCATTTTCTAAATTTTGTTTATCAATATTTTCTTTATTTTCTAAATTATCATCTTCATTTTTATTTTCTTCTTTTACTATTTCAGGTTCCTTTAATTTTTCTTTTTTTTGTTTATTCATTTCTTCAATTAATTCATTATTTTTATTTGTAGATTCTTCTAAAAGTTTTTTTAATGATTCTTTTTCTTTTTTTAAATTTTCATATTCATTTTTTATAAAATCTTGAAATTCATTATTACTACTATTCATAACTTTATTTTCTATTAAATTTTTTAATGCTTCAATTTCTTTTTCTTTTTCATCAATTTTATTATGAAATTGTTCAATATTTTCTTTTAATTTTTTATTTTCTAATTTTTCATTATCTAATTCTTTTATTAATGATTCAATTTTATTATTTTGAATTTCAATATTTTCATTATTAACAATTATTAATTTTTGATTTTTTTTATTATTTAATTCATTATTATTTAACAATTCATTATTTTCATTTAATTTTTGATTTTTTTCTTTTTCATCTTTTAATTCACTATTTAATAATTCAATATTTTCGTTTAATTTTTGATTATTTTCTTTTTCATCTTTTAATTCACTATTTAAATATTCCATGTTTTCATTTAAAATTTGATATTTATTTTTTTCATCATTTAAATCACTATTTAATAATTCAATATTTTCGTTTAATTTTTGATTTTTTTCTTTTTCATCATTTAATTCATTATTTAATAATTCATTATTTTCATTTAATTTTTGATTTTTTTCTTTTTCATCTTTTAATTCACTATTTAATAATTCATTATTTTCATTTAATTTTTGATTTTTTTCTTTTTCTTCTTTTAATTCATTATTTAATAATTCAATATTTTCGTTTAATTTTTGATTTTTTTCTTTTTCATCTTTTAATTCATTATTTAATAATTCATTATTTTCATTTAATTTTTGATTTTTATCTTTTTCTTCTTTTAATTCATTATTTAGAGATTGAATATTTTCATTTAAATTATTATATTTATCTTTTTGCTGATTTAATTCTTGACTATATAAATTATTAATATTTTCATTATTTTTTTTATATTTTTCTTTTTCTATTGCAATATCTTCATTTAATTTATTATTTTTATTTTTTTCATCATTTAATTCTTTATTGAATAGTTCAATATTTTCATTTAATTTTTTTATTTGTTCATTTTTTCCACTTAATTCTTTGCTAATATCTTCAATATTTTTTTTATTTTCCTCATTAACTTCATTTAATTTATTATTAACTAATTCAATTTTTTTATTAAGTTCATTATTTTCATTATTTTTAGATTCTAAATCATTAATTAATTTATTCTTTTCTTCATTCAACTTTAAATATTTTTCTTTTTCTTGCTCGATCTCTTTATTTAATTCTTCAATTTTTAAATTTAATTTTGAATTTATGTCTTTTTGTTCATTTAATTTAGTTTCTAAATTATTTTTATTATTAATTTCACTTTCCAATAATTGATTATTTTGATTATTATTTTCTTCAATTTGATTTTTAAATGATGCAATTTCATCATCTTTTATTTTATTATTTTGAGTAAGTTCTTCAATTTTCTTTAGATTTTTTTCTTGATTAATATTATATTCATTTTGATTTTTTTCTAAAGTATTTTTTAAATCATTTATTTCATTAATATAATTTTCTTTTTCATTATTTATATTTTGAATAATTTCTTCTTTTTCTTTTAATTTATTTTCAATATTTTTTTTTTCTTCATTTAAATTATTAATTTCATTTTCTTTCTCATTATTTTTATCTTTTAGATTTTGAATATTAACATTTTTTTCTTCAATAATTTTATTTAATTCATTACTTTTATCCTCATTTTCATTTTTGATTTTTGCAATTAACTCATCTTTATTATTTATATCTTCATTTAATTGTTTAATTTTCTGATTTTTATCTTCATTATCAGATGATAATGAATTAATCAATTTATTATTTTTATCTTTTTCAAGAATTAAATCTTCAATTTCTTTTATTTTAATTTCAATTTCTTTATTTAAATCATTTATTTTTTTATCTTTATTTTCATTATCATTTGATAATTCTTTAGTTTTAATTTCATTATTTTTATTTTCTGTTTTTAATTCTTCTATAATTTTATCTTTTTTTTCTTTTTCTTCATTCATTTCTTTATTAATATTTTCATTTTGACTTTTTAATATATTGATTTCATTATCTTTTTGAATAATATCTTGATTTAATTTATTTTCATTTTCTTCTTTGTTTGCAATTTCTATTTTTAAATTATTAATTTCGTTGTTATTAAGTTCCTTATTTTTAGTTAAATCTAAAATATCTTTTTCTTTTTCCTCAATTTTTTTTCCTAAATCTAAAATATTTTCATCTTTTTCTTTATTTATTTTCTTTAATGAAGAAATTTCATTTTCAAATTGAACAATTTTTTCATTTAATTGTTTATTTTCATTTTTATTTTTTTCAATATTCTTATTTAAGTCATTTATAATATTATTTTTTTCTTCTAAATTAAAATTCAATATTTTAATTTGATTTGAATAATTTTCATCTTTTTCTTTATTTTTATTTATGTTGTCATTATCTTTCTTTTTAGATTCATCATTTAATTCATTTATAAATTTATCTTTTCTTTCATTTTCATCTTGAAGATTTTTTATTTTTTCTTCAAGAAGAATATTTTTATTTTTTTCTTCATTAATTATTTTATCTTTTTTATTATTTTCTTCCTTTAGATTATCAATATCAATTTCATATTCTTTTTTTTTTATTTTATAATTTGAAATTTCTATTTTTAATTGTTCATTATCACTTTCTTTATTATTTAATTTATTATTTAATTCTTCATTATTTTTATTTATCTTTTCATTTTCTTTACTTAAATTATTTATAGTAGATTTATTTTCTAATATATTTTCATTCAATTTAGATATTTCTTCTTTTAAATTATTTATAATTTTGTCATATTCTTTATTTTTATTTTCATTTTCTTCTTTTAATTTATTTTGATAATTTATAAACTTTTCATTTAATTTTTTATTATTATTGTCACTTTCAATTAATTTATTCTTTAAATCATTAATAGATTGTTTTAATTGCTCAGTATTTTTATTTTGTTCATTTGAATTTGAAATTACATCATTTAATTGACTTTGGGTATTATTTTTTAAATTTATTAATTCTTTAATTTTTTCCTCTTTTTCTAAATTATCTTTATTTGCATTTTCAACTTCTTTTGACTTTAAAATTAAATCTTTATTTTGATTTTCTATAATTAAATTTTTATCATTGATTTCTTTATCTTTTAACTTTAATTCTTTTTCTTTATTATTAATAATAGAATTTTTTTCTAAAATTTCATTATTCTGATTATCTATTAATGTTGTTTTTTCTTTTAAATTCTCATTTAAAAGTTTAATATCATTTTCATATTGATTTTTCATTTCATTTATACTATTCAATATTTTACTATTATCATTTGATTTATAATCTTCAAATATTTTATCTTTTTTTTCATTTTCTCTTTTTATCCTTTCCATTTCATTATTAATATTTTTAATTTCTTCTTTAAATTTATTTTCTTTTTGTTTCATTTTTTCATTTAATTCTGAAATTATTAATTCTTTATTTTCAATAATTGTATTATTATCTAATATAGTATTATTTAAATCATTAATTTCTTTTTTATATTTATTTAAAGTGTTTAAATCATTTTCATATTGTTTTTTAATATTATTCATTTCATTAGTTAATTTGGAATTAACTTGGGTTAATTTGTCAATTTTATTTTGTTGTTCAGTTAATTGATTATTAATTATTTTTAATTCATCATTTTTATTATTATTTTCTATATCTGAATTATTATTTATTGTTTTTAATGATAATTCAGTTAATTTATTTAATTGATTTTTTAAATCATCAATTTCTTCATTTTGTTCTTTTATTATTTTATCTTTTTCTTCAATATTATTATCTTCATTATTATTAATTTTGTCTTCATCATTATTTTCATCATTCAATTTTTTTTCTTTTTTTTCTGAATATTTTGAATTTAAATTATTTATTTTTGTCATTAATCTAATATTTGATATTTCAGGTGAATTATTTATTTTTTTATCATTTATTTCTTTTTTTAATCTATTATTTTCTAATTGTATTTCATTTAATTTTTTATCTGTATCATTTATTTTTTTGTTTAATCTTTCATTTTCTAAATTAATTTCATTTATTTTTTTTTCATAATCTTCTTCAGTTTTTCTATAAGATTCATCTTTATTACTTTCATTTAATAAAATCTGTTGTTTTAACCTTTCATTTTCTAATGATATTTCATTTATTTTTTTTTCTAAATCATCATCATATTTTTTATAAGAACTTTTACTAGTATTAATATTAATATTTTCATATTCCAATATTTTCTTTTTTAACTCTTCATTTTCTATTAAAATATCATTATATTTATTTTTTATATCTAAATCACTATTATCAATAGAAATATTATATTTATTATTATTATTTATTTGAATTTGATTTTCCCAATCTAAAATTTTTCCTTTTAATTGTTCATTTTCATCTTTTATTTCATTATATTTATTTTTTAATTCATTTAATTCATCTTTATTAGGAGGATGTAAAGGTTTACCACTTCTTAAGAAATCATAAGTTTTACTTAAAGCAATATATTTTGCTTTTAATTCTTCATTATTTTCATTTATATTAGAAATTAAATTTTCATATTCTTTTGTTTTATTATTAAAATATTCTTTCATTTCATTAAATTCTATTTCTTTATCATTTTTATAATCTTCATATTCTTTTGACTTATTTTTAAATGCCATTAATATTTCTTCTTTTTCTGTTGTTAATAAGTTATTTTTTTCTATTAAATCATTTATTTGAATTTTTAATTCATTTAAATCTCCTTCTTCTTTTTTAATATTTTCATTTTCTTCTTTTGCTTTTTTTAATAAATCATTTAAATTATCTATTCTTGAAGAATTTTCAATATTTTTTTTTTGTAATTCAATAATTGTATTATTTCTACTTGTTAAATATTGAGAATAAGTTTCATTTTTTAAATTAATTTTTGATATTTCATTATCTGCATTCTTTTTTATTTTTTCAATAAGTTGAGATAACACCAAATTTTGATCTTGTAAATTAGTCATTTCTTTTTGATAATTTTCACATTCTTTTTTCATTTTTTCTAAATCTTCATTTGCTTTTAATATTATATTGTCAAAATTTTCACTTTTTTCTTTATATAATAAATTTTCTTTTTGAGTTTGTTCTAATAAATTTTGTAATTTTTCTATTTCAGAATTATCAATATTTTTTTCTTTTTCTTTTATTTGAATATTTAAATTTTGAATTTCTAATTTTAATCCTTCATTTTCTTCTTTTAAACTATTTAATTCTCCTTTTAAAACACTAATTTGATTTTCATTTAATTCTTTTTCTTCTTCATTTTCTCTTTGTAAATTATCAATTGTATTTAAAGCATTTTTTAACTTTTTATTTAATTCAATTATTTTATCTTCATTTAAATATTTATTTTCTGAAATTTGATTCTCTTTTTTTTTCATTATTTTTTCATTTTCTGAAATTTCTTTTAATAAAGATGAATTTTTATTTTTAATATCATTTATTTCATTTGATTTTAAAATTAATTCTTTTTTTAATTTATTAATTTCACTTTTTAAATTATTATTATCTTCTTTTAATAAATTAATCTTTCCTTCATAATTAGTTTCATGCGCTGCAATAATATTATTTTTTAATTTATTCATTTCTTTTTCAATATTTTTATTAGATTCAATAATTTTATTTTTTCTCAAAATTTCCTCATTTAATCTTTTTACTTGATCTTGTAAAGATAAAATAGTTTGTGTTTGAAAATTATTAGCTTTTATTTTATTATTTTCTTTCATTTCTAATTTATCTTTTTCACCTCTTAAAGTTTTAATTTTATCTTTTAATTCATAGATTTTATCATGATTTCTTTGAATTGATTCATTTTTTTTATTTAATTGTTCTTTTAATAAATGAATTTGATTATCTTTTTCAAGAAGACCATTATTTAAACTTCTTTGATTATATAATGGATTAAATCTTGAAGAAGGACTAAATAACAAATTATTTGTTGGATTATATACTGGAGACATTTCACTATTATCTGTTCTTAATATACTGCCTTGATAATATGACATTTTTATTATTTATTTTGTTTAGATTTTTTTTTGTATGTTTATATTGAAAAATAATTATTTTTTTTTTCTTTTTTAATTACTTGTTTATATTTAATTTTTAGTTTTAATTTTTTTAATTTGTGATTTTATAACTTTTATTTTTAATATTATTTTGATTTAAATTATTAAATTGGGAAATAAATTCATTTATTTCTTGGTTTTTTAATAAGATTTTTTTAAAATTATTTTCATCATGATCTATTCTAGTATTTAATTCATGATTTTTTATAATATATTCTTTTAATTCTCCTTTAATAAATGATATATTATCATTTAATATAATTGTATTTGTTTTTATTTTTTTAAAATCTTCAAAAGCATTTTTATCTGAACAAACACAATAATTATTAACTTTATTTTCAAGTTCTAAACAAATTTTTTTACATTTTTCAATATTATTTGAAATATCTTTCAAATCATAATAATAAGGATTATTTTTAGTATTATCATCATTATTATTAATATCATATTTAAATGTTGTATTCATACTTATATTTTTTTCTTTCTTTAATATTTTTTCTCTAACTTTTTTATTCCCAATTGATTTTGCTGTTTTTCTAATTTTTTCATTATTTTCATTATTTTTCTCTAAAAATTTTCTAAATAATTTATCCATTTTACGAGAATCTGGATATTTATCATCTTTATTTATTTGTTCTTTTATTTTATTTTGTTCTTTTGAATTTCTTTTTGACATTAATTTATTAATGAAAAAAAAATATTTTTTCAAAAAAAATAAATTTAAAAATTTAAATGATGGAGTTTAATTTAATTGATAAATATAAAAATCAATCACATAATAAGGTTCGTTCCAAAAATTCTTCTAAAGAATTGACAAAAGAAGAAATAGATGAAAATATAAGACAATGTTATAATAATTTAAAAAATTTAAGAAAGTCATTTAAAGGAAATATAAAAGTTGATAAAATAAATACTCATAATACAAAACAATCAAATAAATCATCTCCAAAATTAGAAGTAACAATTCAAACATCAATTTTAAATAATTATAATGCAAGAAATATATTAAAAGATGAATCTATTAAAAATAATAAATATATAAATAATAATAATAATAATAATAATATCAATAATATTCTAAAAAATTCAAGTTCAACATCAAAAATAAGAGAAAATTACAATCAAAAACCTTATTTTGAATTTAATCCTTTGCAAAATAATTTTAATAAAACTCCTATTACTCCA
>JAEEGK010004160.1_pt1 | contig 35668 bp, 35 predicted proteins | sample 8958771 | NCBI WGS metagenome assembly JAEEGK01 (sample SAMN16246547, study PRJNA631951) | gut metagenome | biome: gut microbiome; feature: rumen; material: SC-attached | host: Bos | place: Iran: Karaj | collected 2018-10 | reverse complement strand
CCTTTTAGATGTAGCTTATAAATCTCTTTTTTATCCTCAAAAGATAATTTCATAGATAAAAACCCCCGAAGTTTGTCCAACTTCTGGGGTTCACTTCATTCCTGCTCACGCTAATGATGTTGTTCAGCCTGGGTACAACAGCCTTTGCTGATACCGACGGAAATCAGACAATCACCGTGGAGGTTCCGGACAGTACGGTGATCACCCCTACCGTAGCGATTAACCTGCCTGTTGTTGGAGAAGCGCCGGACAGCAGCACATTTGTGTGCTGGGTAGATGGAAATGCAGAATATTCAAACCTCTACACCGGAGTTTATATGTTGATCACTTTAAATGGCACGGCTTTTACCGAAGACATGCTTTACGATTGTGGCTCATATGTTTACACGTTTCAGGTTTCGATTCTTGACAACATGGGAGGCTACACATTCTCTACGGAGCCGGCTAATGTGTCAGGGATAACATTTAATGAAGACCACACCGCTAGTTCTACGACTTACACGGCTGAACAGATCAGTATTAGTGATGACAGCAGAACTGCAACGTATCGATTCACCTATTCTGTTGTTCCTTCCTGGACACTGAACATCCCCAGCAATCAGGATATAACCTATGGTTTGACGACCAATCCCGTTAATCTTACAACTTCTATTACCGACGTAAACAACATGCTGGATACTACGCCGATTTACGTCCACGCGACTCATACCGGTACTTTCATTGAAATAACAGACTCGAGCAAGACGATTCCGTTCACATTAAGTGACAGCACCACTACCTATGTTGCTGACACTCCTTTCCTTGTTAATATAAACAAAGGAGTATCCAACGGCAGCGGACGCTATGATTATATGGACGCGGGAATCAGAAACGCTGACATTTCTATTACTTCAGAAGCATGGAGTGCAGCTCAACCCGGAACATATACAACAGTCATTTCGTACAGCTCCGGTCTAACTGAATAAGCAGCCGGTTTATTAACATATGATCAAATACAGGAGGTGGCAGAACTGAAAAAAACGCTAAACAGGCTGGCTCGTGAGTTTTTTTCTGCTGCCTCCTGCTGTTCGCATTCAGTATAAATACATACGCCGAGGGGGGTGACTTGACCATTACTTTGGAAGTTCCCTGTACGGTTACGCTGGAGATCGGTACAAACGGTACTGTCACAGTAGAGGATATAAAGGTTACGGGAAACGCTTCTTTTGTGAGAGAGAAAGACACCGTCCTTACTTATACCATCATACCGGACAGCGGCTATGAGATCTACAGCGTTCTGTATAACGGCGAGAACGTCACGGCCTTTGTCTCCGGCGGAACATACACCGCTCCGGCTCTGACAGGGAACGCCACGCTGACCGTGCTGTTTGCATCCTCCAGCCATGTGCATGAGTGGGAGGATGATTATACCGTCGATAAAGAGCCCACATGCACGAAGGAAGGGAGCAAATCCATTCACTGCAAGGGCTGTGACGAGGTTAAGAATGTAACACCGATCTCGGCTAAGGGGCATACCTTTGGCGAATGGGAGACCGTGACCTCGCCCACATGCACGGATTCCGGCAGCGAGAAGCGTGTCTGCTCAGTCTGCGGCTTCACGGAGACCCGGAATGTCGATCCCACCGGCCATGAGTGGGAGGACGATTTCACCGTGGACAAGGCAGCGACTTGCACAGCAGACGGCAGTAAATCCATTCACTGCAAGCACTGCGACGCCGTAAAGGACAGCACCGTGATCCCGGCGCTGGGCCATGCATGGGACAGCGGTGTGGTCATAGAGCAGGCCACCGCAACCGAATCCTGGCAGATCAAGTACACCTGCACCCGCTGCGGCGAGGTAAAGTATGTGACGAGCCCGCCTACGTCTTCCCCGAAGACCGGTGATGAAAGCCATATGGCGTTGTGGATCGGACTGATGTGCGTATCTGGTGCGGCGTTAGCAGCATTGCTTTTAACAGGAAGAAAGCGGAAAACAAATTAAATACACCCTCAAAACGGCCAGCAGGCAACTATGCTTGCTGGCCATTTCTATGTATGCACCGCAGGGGCTCCTGCGGTGTTTTCTTCTGTCTTAGTGTCATCTGTCATAGTCATAGCTGCGGTGGTGGGTCTGCTGTCGACGTGCGTCATTCCGGCGCTTGGCCTCCGCTTCCGTATCCCGGAGTTTCTTTCGGATGCTCTCTTTTTCAGGCGGTGCCTGCGGGGGCTGCTGCCCTCCGTGGACTTGCCGTTCCCATACGGCCAGATCGCGGTTGTACTGCTCCACAAGGATCGTGGCGTCGTCATACAGCCGTTTGAATGCTTGAACATCGTGATAGCCATCCTCTTTGAGGATGCTGGGCAGCCGATCCATCCGACGGTCAATTTCCTGCTGTACACCTGTAATCTTTTCCTGAAGGGCCTTACGCTCTTTACCCTTGAACAGTCCGGTCGTCTCGGCAAGCTGCTTTTCGAGCTCCGGAAGCTCCCCGTGCATGAGCTGCTTGCAATTCCATTCCGAGGTCGTAAGACAGGTTTGTGTCAAGAGTAAAGCCCGATCTATGTAATGATAGACAAAGACCGACAGGATGTAAAATCCCATCGGTCTCTGTCCCTGTAAACTGATGCTATGCTCTGTCTTTGCATTACTGCCTTATCCGCATAAAACGCAGGAATTCCGTTATATAATATTCGGGAACTCACCGGACAAGGTATGTCCGGAAGCTCAAAATACGGCAATTCTCGCTTTGTGTCGTGTTGTTTTTTGAGCATCTTTCGTATGCTGATGCTTGGAAAGAAAGGAGGATCCCCGGGTTGGACCAGAAGAAGACTGGACAGTTTCTGAAGAAATTAAGAAATGAAAAAGGACTTACCCAGGAACAACTGGCTGAGAAGTTCAATGTCAGCAACAGGACCGTTTCGAGATGGGAAACGGGCAGCAATATGCCTGATATTTCCCTGCTTGTCGAAATAGCCGATTTCTATGACGTTGACGTCAGGGAAATAATCGAAGGGGAGAGAAAAAGCGAGATGATGGACAAGGAAACCAGAGAAGTCGCCGTTAAGATGGCGGATTATGCCAACAGCGAAAAGGGAAGATTATTTAAGATCATCAGAATAATAAGCATTGTGGGAGAGCTGATCCTTGCGGCGGCCATATTGTTTCAGTGTATAAATTTTCAGGCACGGGTATCGGATTTTGTGACCGTTGTTCTGTTGTTTTTGGCCTTTGCCGCGATGACGGCATTAACGCTGTACGTGAACGGCGTATTGCAAAAGATCAAGAAGAACCGGATCATCACGGTAGGACTGTTTGTTTTGTTATCCGCAGTATTATTCATATTCGTAAGAACGATGCTCATGTTCTTAACCGTGGCAGGAGTTATCGCGATAGAATATCTTGCTCCGGTAAAGAAAGGAAATGAAGGATACGACAAGGCGCAGATCGTGGCGGATTTCGGTTCCAAAATGAATTCCGGATTCTTTGTTTTTCCGGATGATCCGGACAAAGCCGTGCAAAAAGAATACTCATATTCCACGAAGACCGGTCTTTTCGATACCGATGGTTATTTCATATTGAAAGCGGTTTATTCCGATGAAGATTTTAAGGCGGAGGAAGAACGCCTTTCGGAGATCAGCTGTGAAATTAATTTCAAGGATTCATCCCATACGAATTACATCATGTATGACGATGTCTCATACAATTACCCTGCTTATGTCGCAAATGACGGATATGATCACGCATATGAATATGCTTTGCTGGATGAGGAAAACGATACGATCATATACGTGTCGCTCAGTTATCCGCAAAACACCGATCTGAGCGGATATGAGGATTACTTAAAGAAAGATCCGGATGCATATGATCAGCATAATGTCAGTACTCTGGAGAACTTTACCATTTATTATTTCAGGTTTCCCGGTTCCGATGCCTGGATCAAATATGATTGATGATCGCGTCGGGCCCCTCAAAGAGAGCGGAATAGAGTATAATTATCGCTATGAAGGTCTCAAAGAACAGGGTCGCGGTCACTATACTGGCGGGCATTGTGCTCGTTCTTTTTTTGGCGACGGTGGCGGGTCTGTTCTACTACAGGGAGATGATCAAGAGCCTGAGCGCGGACCGGGAAGAGGTCTTTAACCAGTACCCGAGATTATATGCTTATATCGCCGAAGATCCCGAGAGTAAACTTTCGAACAGGATCTACAAGGAGATCTCCGAATACGCTATGGAGAACGGCTGTTACGTCGAGATGACGGGACAGAACCTTTCGACGAGTTATTCTAAGGCGGACAGGATCAATATCGCGATCAGCTCGAAAGTCGACGGCATTATCCTTGAGGGTGATGATTCCGAGGAGACGGCCGCGCTCATCGACAAGGCGACGAAGAACGGCATTCCGGTCGTTACCGTTCTGGCGGACTGCCAGAGTTCTTCGAGAAAGAGTTTCGTAGGTCTCAATAACTACAGTCTCGGTACAGAATATGGTGAAGAGCTTGCAGCGATCGGTGAGGAGAAAAAGACGTATCCGATCTCGGCGCTCATTCTGGTCGATAAAGATGACGGCAATGCCGATGATATCATCCACACAGCCATTCAGGAATCAGTTACGGGAAGAAAGATCACTCTTTCTTCGGGAGTCGTAGATACAAGTACGCCTTTCACATCTGAAGAAGACGTCATGAACATTCTGGACGGTCTGGAAAAGGTCCCGGATGTCATCATCTGTCTGAACGACAGAACGAGTGAATCCGTGTACCAGTGCATCGTTGACAAGAACCTTGTAGGCCAGACGACGATCCTTGGTTACTACGATTCGGAGACGATCCTTAAGGCCATCGAAAAGGGCTCTGTTTACGCCACTTTCGCGATAGAGGCGACCACGGTCGCGAAGCAGTGCGTCAATGCGCTTAACGAATATAACGACACGGGTTTTGTCAGCGAATATCTGAGTTCGAATTACATCCTGATCAACCGCGATAACGTTTCGACATACGATCCTGAGGGAGGCAAAGCTGATGGCTAATTTCTTTGCCAACATGAAGATCTCCCGTAAGCTCGTTGCGGTATTCCTTGCGACGTCGGTCATTGCGATGGGCGTCAACATTTTCATATATGTAAACCTTAACCAGGCATTGGATAAGATCAATCAGGTATTCTCGAGCAACATCAGTCTCAATGAGCTGTCGGATAATCTGAACCAGATCCACACGGGTCTTACGGGTTACCTGGAGACGAAGGGAACGGACGATCTCGAGCTCTACTATTCGTCCACCCAGAGCATGAATTTCCTCATGAGCAATCTGAACAGCGACGTCACGGATAACAGTGTAAAGCTTTCCGAAAGAGACATCAGGAAGATGCTCGAGACTTATCTTAAGACGGCCGATGAAGCGATCCAGGCAAAGCGCGGACGTAACATCGACGAGTACACGGCCAAGTATAACGAGTGCAGCAGGATCAAGGATTACCTCAACACCTACATCTACTCGGTCAACAACGAACAGTTCAGAACGAACTCGAATAACTACAACGCGCTCGTTAATTCCCTGCGTTATACGGAGATCATGAGCATGCTCATCTTCGCGGTCGCATCGGTCATGAACGTATTGCTCATAATCATTCTCACGAACACGATCACGAGGCCTCTTACGCGTCTGTCCGCGAAGGCCGATGAGATCTCGCAGGGAAGCCCCGAGAACGTAGAGCCTCTGGAAGTCTTCTCTGATGACGAAGTCGGTAAGGTGACCAGGGCGTTTAACGAAATGCTCGCGAGCATCAAGGATTACATCGCGCGTATCAGGACTCAGCTCATCACGCAGAGTGAGATGAAAGAGAAGAACCTCCTGATGGAGACGCACCTTAAGGATGCGCAGCTCAAGTACCTGCAATCGCAGATCAATCCGCATTTCCTTTTCAACACGCTGAATGCCGGCGCGCAGCTCGCCATGATGGAGGGCGCCGACAGGACCGTCGAGTATATAAGGAACATGGCCGACTTCTTCCGATATAATGTTAAGAAGAACAGCGAGACCGTTAAGCTCTCCGAGGAGATCGAACTCGTTGATTCATATATGTACATTCTCAATGTAAGATATGCAGGCGAGATCCTTTTCGAGAAGGACATCGACGAGAGTCTCGTAAACGTAATGGTTCCGTCCATGATCATCCAGCCGCTCGTCGAGAACTCGATCAAGTACGGCATCAAGGATGTCGAACCCGGCGAAGGCAAGGTCACGCTCGCCGTTTACCGCGAAGATAAGATGTGCTGCATCAGGGTCAGCGACAACGGCATCGGAACGGACGAAGAGATCATCGAGAAGATAATGAATCACGAGAAAAAGCCTTCCGAGACGAGAGGCGTAGGAATAACGAATGTTATGGCCAGGCTCGATCTGTACTACAGCAACAAGGAAGTTTTCGAGATGAAGAGCCGCAAGAACGAAGGAACACACGTAACGATAAAGATACCGCTGGAGGATGGCAATGTATAAGCTTCTGCTCGCCGATGATGAGGGAATCGTCCGCGAATCGCTCAAATTTATAGTAGATAAAGAATTTCCGGGAATGTGCGAGATGTTCGAAGCAAAGACCGGAAGACGCGTCATCGAGCTTGCCGATGAGGTGCGCCCGGACATCGCGTTCATGGACATCAGGATGCCCGGCATCAACGGTATCGATGCGATGAAGGAGATCAGGACGACGAACCCGAACATCGTTTTCGTTGTCATCTCCGCTTACGATAAATTCGACTATGCTAAGCAGGCATTGAACCTCGGCGTTATAGATTACATCAACAAGCCTTTCGACAAGTCGCAGATCGTCGCGGTGCTCAAGAAAGCGATGGGCGAAGTCGACCGTCTGCGCGAACAGAGAAGCCGCGAACTCGAGGTCAAGGAGAAGCTCGAGAGCATCGTCCCGATCATCGAAAACGGCCTTATCCAGGACCTCCTCTCGCACGAGCATTTTAAGGAAAACATCGAAGAATATAAAAAGCTCCTGGAGATCGACGAGAAGTACGGTCTCATGCTCGCGATCGTCGGCGGCGACAGGGAACCCGGCGGATACATGCGCGGCGCGGTCCCCGCGAGCGTCAAGACGCAGAAGAATTACGAGACGGTGCTGCTTGTTATAAGCGAGAACTTCTAGTGCATCACGGGTTCCGTCATGGGCAACAAGATCCCCGTCCTCATTCCCTGCGCGAAAAGCACCCTCGCGCCCGAAGAGTACCAGAAGATCGTTGATTCCGCGAACAAGGCGCAGGAAGAGCTTTCCGAAGCTCTGGGCATCGATTTCAGGATCGGAATCGGCCCCGTCAAACCTCTCGAAAACATGGCTGATTCATACAGCGAAGCCCTGTCGATCCTCGTTAAGACAAAGCAGACTGTCGCAGAAGCGATCGACCTTCCCGAAGGCTGCGAATACGATACGGATTATCCGTTAAAGACCGAGAAGGATCTTTTTGATGCAATAACACAGGGCGACGTAAGAAAAGCGCAGGAGGAGGCGAGCCTGTTCTTCGACTGGATGGAAAAGAGTTCCGGCGGCGCGATGAGCGACATCTGCCTCAAGGTCCTTGAATTCGTGCTCTGGGGCGAGCGCCTGGCGTACAGCAACGGCGGTCACGTCTATCACTTCATGTCCAGGAGCGAATACCTTCCCGAGATCAATTCCATGAAGAGCTACGATGAGCTCCGCCTCTGGTTCGTAAGCCACATCGAGCGCGCAGTCAACATGATCAACGCTGCCAATGCCGCCAAGACCGAAGACGTCGCACTTAAGGCGAAAAAATACATCGACCAGAACTACAAAGACGACATCTCGTTAGACGACCTGTCCGGCATGTACGACATAAGTCCGTTCTATTTCAGCAAGGTCTTCAAGACGCAGACGGGCGTTACGTTTACCGATTATCTGACTGGCGTCAGGGTCGCGAGGGCAAGAGAGCTCCTCGAAGGAACGAACAAGTCCATGAAGGAGATCTGTTCGGAGGTCGGTTATTCAGATCCGAATTACTTCAGCCGTATCTTCAAAAAACACACCGGCGTAACGCCTACCGAATATAAGGAGGGCAACAGATAATGCGCAAAATAACTGCTCTTCTACTGATACTCTCCGTTCTCCTGTGCGCAGGATGCAGGACCGCCGAGCCGAAAGAGATAACGCCTACTACCAAGAACGATGTCTGCACGATCGGACTTTCATTCGACTCCTTCGTTATCGAGCGCTGGACCCGTGACCGCGACGTTTTCGTATCCACCGCGAACGAACTCGGTGCCGAAGTAAACGTCCAGTCCGCAGGCGGCGACGTCTCGATGCAGATCTCGCAGATCAAATACTTTATCGATCTCGGTGTCGATGCGATAGTCATTATCACGGCTGACGCTTATGCGCTCACCGACGTCGTAAAAGAGGCCAAGGGCAAAGGTATTCCGGTCATCTGCTATGACAGACTCGTCATGAATTCCGGCGCGGATCTTTATATCTCATTCGATAACGTTGCAGTCGGCAAACAGATGGCAAATGCTATCTGCGACAACGTCCCCGACGGCGGAACGATCGTCGAGATCATGGGTCCGGAATCCGATTACAACGTCGCCCAGGTAATGAACGGCTTTGATGCAGTTTGTGAAGAACACGAAATGAACATTTCCTTAAAGTACAACTGCGACAGCTGGAAGCCCGAACTCGCCTACGATTTCGTAAACGAGCATTTCGATGAGATCGCTTCAGTTGACGCCATAATGTGCGGAAATGATGCGCTTGCGGGCGAAGCTATCCACGCTCTTGCCGAGAGAGGTTATGCCGGCAAGATCTTTGTCACCGGTCAGGACGGCGATCTCGAGGCATGCCAGAGGATCGTCGAAGGAACCCAGCTCGTTACCGTCTATAAGCCTGTTGAAAAACTTGCCCGCCTCGCTGCCGAATGCGCCGTCAAGCTTGCCGCCGGCGAGACTCTTGGCAAGACCGACTCCTTCTTTGACGGCTCAAAGGACATCCCCTACATCGCCATCGAGCCCTCCGCCGTAACGCGAGAGAACATCGATACCGTCATCATCGACAGCGGCTTCCATCTCAGGGAAGAAGTATATATGAATGAAGGGTAAGTAACCGGAGATTTTGTGCTAATGACCCTGCGCACCCATATATAAAATACGCGCGCAAAATATAAAAAATATCTACCCTTTTTATCACATCTGTGGCATTTATGTTGTATTTAGCACAATCTTGGCAAATTTGTAAGAATGACTACAAGATTGTGCTAAATTGCCGCAGAACCTTATAAGTATTTGCCAAAAATTTCAAGAATCTCGATATGCAACTCCTATATACCCAGTGATAAGTTGTATGTGGCAGGAATTGCCACATTATTCAATAGGAGGAATTTCTCAATGAAAGCAAAGAAAATTCTTGGAACAATTCTTTGTGCTGCAATGGCTATTACAGCATTGACAGGATGCTCCGCTGGTTCAGGAAAGAACAAGGTTGGTGTATCAATGCCTACAAAGGATCTCCAGAGATGGAATCAGGACGGCGACAACATGAAGAAAGAGCTCGAGGCTGCTGGCTATGAAGTAGATCTTCAGTATGCTAACAACGACGTTGCTACACAGCTCTCTCAGGTTGAGAACATGATCAACTCAGGCTGCAAGGTTATCGTTATCGCTGCAATCGAAGGTTCTTCACTCGGTACAGCTCTTGATAAGGCTGCTGCAAAGAAGATCCCTGTCATCGCTTATGACCGTCTCTTGATGGACAATGCAAACGTTGACTACTATGCAACATTCGACAACTACATGGTTGGTACGATCCAGGGTACATATGTAAAGGATACTCTTGATCTTGACAACGCAGCTGGTCCTTTCAACATCGAGTTCACAGCTGGTGACCCTGGCGACAACAACGCAGGCTTCTTCTTCAATGGCGCTTATGACGTTCTTAAGCCTTACATTGAATCCGGTAAGCTCGTAGTCGTTTCCGGTCAGAACACATTCGAGCAGGTTGCTACACCTTCATGGAAGACAGAGACAGCTCAGTCCAGAGCAGAAAACATTCTCTCTTCTTACTATGCAGACGGCACAAACGTTGACGTATGGCTCTGCTCCAACGACTCTACAGCTCTCGGCGTAGAGAACGCTCTCGCTACAAACTACAATGGCTCTTACCCGATCATCACTGGTCAGGACTGCGACATCGCAAACGTTAAGAACATGCTCCAGGGCAAGCAGTCAATGTCCGTATTCAAGGATACACGTACACTCGCTTCCCAGGTTGTTAAGATGGTTACACAGATCCTCAAGGGCGAGACAGTTGAAGTTAACGATACAAAGACATATGACAACGGCAAGAAAGTTGTTCCTTCTTACCTCTGCTCACCTGTATTTGCTGACGCTAACAACTACAAGACAATCTTGCTTGATTCCGGCTACTATACAGCTGATCAGCTTGGTTAATTAATCAGACTTTAGCCTTTTGCAGGCGGGGGAAACCCCGCCTGTATATTGGGGCTGGATCTTTACTTTGAATCCCAAAACTATTTATTGAAGCAAGAAACAAATTCATTACTTAATCACTATTAAATGAAAGAGGCGACACATGGCAAAAGTTTTGCTTGAAATGAAGAGCATAACCAAAACTTTTCCGGGCGTTAAGGCTCTCGACAACGTCAACCTTCAGGTTGAAGAGGGGGAGATTCACGCGCTAGTCGGTGAGAACGGTGCTGGCAAATCAACGCTTATGAATGTTCTCAGCGGAATTTATCCGCATGGCACCTACGAAGGCGACATAGTTTACGACGGCGAAGTATGCGAATTTCATAATATAAAGGATTCCGAGAAAAAGGGAATCGTTATTATCCACCAGGAACTCGCGCTGATTCCTTACATGACCATCGGCGAGAATATGTTCCTCGGAAATGAACAGGGAAGCAAATGGTGCATCGATTGGAATAAGACTTATGCAGAGGCAGACAAGTACCTCGCAATGGTAGGTCTTTCAGATTCATCGAAAACACTTATTAAAGATATTGGTACAGGTAAGCAGCAGCTCGTAGAGATCGCAAAGGCTTTGGCAAAGAACGCCAAGCTCCTGATCCTTGACGAGCCTACTTCATCACTTAACGAGACTGACTCAAGAGCACTTTTGGATCTCATGAAGAAGCTCCAGAAGGAAGAGGGAATGACGATGATCATCATCTCCCACAAGCTCAACGAAGTCTCATATGTTGCAGATAAGATCACGGTCGTAAGAGACGGTTCCACGATCGAGACCTTGGATGCGAAGACAGAGCAGATCTCCGAAGCAAGGATCATCAAGGGAATGGTAGGCCGTGAGATCACGGACCGTTTCCCGAAGCGTCACGACGTAAAGATCGGCGAGACCCTGATGGAAGTCAAGAACTGGACTGTTTTCCATCCCGAATTTGCAGAGCGAAAAGTTGTAGATGACGTATCGATCAACGTCCGTTCGGGCGAGGTCGTAGGAATCTACGGACTCATGGGCGCAGGCAGAACAGAGCTTGCGATGAGTATTTTCGGACGCTCATACGGTATCGGTATTTCCGGTACGTTAAAGCTCCGCGGCCAGGAAGTTACTTTAAAGAGCCCTAAGCAGGCTATCGCTGAAGGTCTCGCATACGTAACCGAGGACCGTAAGGGTAACGGACTTGTTCTTTCGAACTCGATCAAGACCAATACCACACTTGCAAATCTCAAGGCAATCAGCAAGGCAACCTTCATCGATAAGGATAAGGAGTATCTGGTTGCTGAGGAATATAAGCAGAAGCTCAGAACGAAGACACCTTCCGTTGAGCAGCTCGTAGGAAACCTCTCCGGCGGTAACCAGCAGAAAGTCCTTCTTGCTAAATGGATGTTTGCGGATCCTGACGTACTTATCCTCGACGAACCTACAAGAGGTATCGACGTAGGTGCCAAGTATGAGATCTACTGCATCATCAACGATCTCGCAAAGGCCGGAAAGTCCGTAGTCATGATCTCATCCGAGCTTCCTGAAGTCATCGGAATGAGTGACAGGATCTACATCATGAACCAGGCAAAGATCGTAGGTGAGATGCCTGCTTCAGAGGCAACACAGGAGAACATTATGGCTTGCATCGTCGGCGTAGGCGGAGAAAAACCCGTCGGCGCTGATAGTAAAGGAGGAGAGGCATAACTATGGAAGGAAATAACATAAAGAATTTCCTGAGAAAGTACATGATGCTTATCGCTATGGTTGTGGTTGTTATAGTCTTCTACTTCCTTACAGGCGGAAAGTCATTACTTCCTCAGAACATCAATAACGTAATCTCACAGAACGCATACGTTTTCGTACTCGGAACAGGTATGCTCCTCTGTATCTTAACCGGTGGTAACATCGACCTTTCAGTAGGTTCCGTCGTCTGCCTCGCAGGCGGTGTCGGTGCCATCATCATGACAAAGAACCTGCCCTGGCCCATTGCCGTAATCGCAATGCTCATCATGGGTCTCCTTGTAGGTATGTGGCACGGCTTCTGGATCGCTTTCATAAAGGTTCCTCCGTTCATCGCAACGCTCGTAGGCATGCTTGCATTCAGAGGACTTGCTAACGTTATCATGCAGGGCTTCGCATATCAGGTCGAAGACAAGGCGTTCCTTAATATCTTCGGCGGCGGCGACAGCTGCTATGTTCCGGATTTCCTTGCCGGCATAGGACCTGCTTCATCACTTAATAAGACGTGTATGGTCGTAACGGTCCTCGTTGCAATCGGATATGCGGTATTTACATTCATTAACCGTTCAAGACTCATCAAGAAGGGTTACAAAGTTGATTCCCTTGTTTCGGTAATCATCAAGACGATCCTCATCGTTGCAGTCGTTATCTGGCTCGGATATAAGCTCTCTAACTACAAGGGCATCCCTACGGTTCTCATCTGGATCGCTCTCGTACTCGGAGTATTCGCTTACATCACATCGAAAACAACCCTCGGCCGTAACCTCTATGCTGTCGGCGGTAACGAGAAAGCTACAAGACTTTCCGGTATCAACACAAAGATGGTTATGTTTAGCGCTTACACTCTGATGGGTCTCCTCGCTGGTTTCGCAGGTGTCCTCAACATCGCAAGACTCATGGGTTCACAGCCTACATACGGTTTGGGTTATGAGATGGACGCTATCGCAGCATGCTTCATCGGCGGCGCTTCCGCATACGGCGGAACCGGTACGATCGGCGGTGTAATCATCGGTGCTGCTCTCTGCGGTATCATCAACCAGGGAATGGTCATCGCAAACACACCTCCGAACTATCAGACGGTAGTTAAGGGTCTGGTTCTTCTCGTAGCAGTTCTTTTCGACGTCATCATGCAGATGCGCAGAAAGGGCTCCCAGAAGAATGCCGAAGCAAAAACAGAGAAGGGAGGTGCTAAAGCATGAACAAGTTCAGCATTAAAGACGTTCTTAAGAAGAACGTAATGGCAATAGCACTTTTCGTTATCTACGTTTTCTTCACGATAATGACAGGCGGAAACATGTTCACTTCTTCGAACGTTTCTTCCCTCATAGACCAGAATGCTTACGTATTCATCCTCGGTGTCGGTATGCTCATGTGCATGCTCACAGGCGGTAACATCGACCTTTCCGTAGGTTCATTCGTTTGCTTTATGGGTGCAGTCGCAGGTGTCTTCTCGGTTATCAAGCACGTTAACACACCCCTCACACTGTTCCTGGTACTCGTAGTCGGTATCATTTACGGCGCTATCTTAGGTTTCCTTATCGCTTACCTGAGAATACCTCCGTGGATCGCTACACTCGCAGGTTACCTCGCATTCAGAGGTCTCGGTACTCAGATCCTCATCACCGTATCAGAGACTTCGGCTATCTCGAACTTCCCGGATTCTTTCCTTAAGATCTTCTCCGGCAAGATCTTCGAGTCAGCTTACGGCACGGTAAACATTCCCTGCATCGTTCTCGGCGTTCTCGGTTCCGTTGCAGTAGTTGTACTCAACATCACTTCACGTCAGAAGAAGGTCAAGAAGGGTTATCAGGCTGATCCGATGTGGTTCGTCATCGTAAAGAGCTTACTCATCGTAGCCGTAATCATGGTCATCTTCGTACAGCTCTCATTCGACGGCGGTCTGCCCGTAGTAGTCCTCTGGATCATCGCCGTACTCGTTATCTACGGAATCATTACAGAGAAAACAACTATCGGACGTCACTTCATGACAGTCGGCGGCAACGCAGAGACTGCAAGACTTTCCGGTATCAACAACAAGCTCATCATGTTCGCAGCTTACCTGAACATGGCAGTCCTCACTGTTCTTGCAGCCCTCATCGTTACTGCAAGATTCGGTTCGGCAAATGCTTTCGCAGGACAGAACTTCGAGCTTGATGCGATCTCAGCTTGTATCGTCGGCGGCGTCTCCGCATACGGCGGTTCAGGTACAGTCGTAGGAATGGTAATCGGTGCTGCTCTCATCGGTGTAATCAACCAGGGCATGTCACTGATGTCCGTTGACCAGGACTGGATCAAGATCGTTAAGGGTCTGGTACTCCTCGCCGCAGTTGTTTTCGAGATCCTCTCCAAGAAAGGAAACAAGAGGCAGTAATTTAATAAGTCTTCAATAACCCGTTCTTTTCATAATACGTTTTCCGGTCACCCGAATACCCGGAATGCACTTTACCTCCAACCGCCGCAAGCACCCTCTTGCGGCGGTTACATTTTGAAGTTTTTTGAGGCCTGAACCTTGCGGCATGCGGGCTTATCTTTTATTATGTTTTCGAAAAAATCCCGCGCGGACTGCGTTTATTGTAAGCTCTGACCTGATGCGCACCGCGAAATAAACTCAAAGCGAGAACCACTATGGAACAATTTCTTGAGAATCTTACCAACATCAACGACGCCCTCAATACCTTCGTATGGGTCAAGATAGGACTCGTCCTTCTCATCGGAACGGGCGTCCTGATGACCATCGTTACGAAGTTCTTCCAGGTCACGCATTTCGGGCACTGGTGGAAAAAGACCGGCGGCGGCGTGTTCGACAAGAAGAGCCATAACAAGGACGAGAAGGGAAGCGTTTCCCAGTTCCAGGCTCTCTGCACGGCTCTCGCTGCGACCATCGGTACGGGTAACATCGCCGGCGTCTCCGCTGCGATCTGCCTTGGCGGCCCCGGTGCGGTCTTCTGGATGTGGGTGGCAGCTTTCTTCGGCATGATGACAAACTATTCCGAAAACGTTCTCGGCATCTTCTACAGAAGAAAGAACGATGAAGGCGAATGGTCCGGCGGTGCGATGTACTACCTCCAGGACGGCCTCGGTTCCTATAAGGGCTGCAAGGTCGTCGGCAAGATCCTCGCCATCCTTTTCGCGTGCTTTGCCGCGCTCGCTTCATTCGGCATCGGCAACATGGGCCAGGTAAACAAGATCACTCTGAACATCGAGTCAGCATTCTTCTCTGACGTTACCAATGATCTGACGATCTTTGGCGGCATTAAGGTCGTTCCGCTCGTTATCGGAATCCTCCTCATGATCACCGCCGGCGTCATCATCATCGGAGGTCTTAAGAGGATCGCAGCCGTTGCCGAGAAGATAGTTCCCTTCATGGCAGTCGCTTACATCCTCGGAGCCCTGATCCTCGTATTCATTCACATTCCCGCTATCCCTGCAGCATTTGCAGCGATCTTCAAGTTCGCTTTCGGCATCAAGCCCGTCGCTGGCGCCGCAGCCGGAATCGTCATCAGGGACGTCATCACCCAGGGCTGCAAGCGAGGCGTCTTCTCGAACGAAGCAGGTCTCGGTTCCTCCGTCATGGTCCACTCGAATTCCGACGTTAAAGAGCCCGTCAAGCAGGGCATGTGGGGCATCTTTGAAGTCTTCGCGGACACCTTCGTCGTATGCACGATGACCGCTCTGGTCGTCCTCACCTCAGGCTTCATCGACCTTGAGACAGGCCTTGTTAAAGAAGGCGTCGAGGACGCTACTCTTGTAGCAAAAGCTTTCAGCAACGTCTTCGGAAAAGGCGGCGAATGGTTCATCGCAGTAGCGATCCTGCTTTTCGCATTCACGACCGTCCTCGGCTGGTCGCACTACGGCAGCAAGGCCGTCGAGTATCTCATCAACACTAAAGCAGCGAAGGTCTATAAGATCCTGTTCGTTATTATCATCATTGCCGGCGCATTGATGGAGAGTTCCCTCGCATGGGACATCTCCGACACCTTCAACGGCCTCATGATGATCCCGAACCTCATAGGCGTCGTCGCCCTCTTCCCGCTCGTCAAGAAGATCACGGACAACTACGTCGCGCGTCGTCTGAAGGACAAGAAGGACGTCAAGCCAATGCTCTCCTTTGATCCCAAGCTCCAGAAGGAGCACGAAGAGCTGGTAGAGAAGGGCGCCGAGTAAGGGAAAGGCTGTGCCGGTCACGCCAATTCCCAAAGGTCTTCGTTCTCACGCCAGTTCCCACGGATCTCCGTTCTCGTCAACGTAAACGCCCTCTTTATAGTCATCGAACCGCCAGATGGAAACGCACACCTTGCCGTCATAAGCAGGGTCGTGCTCGAATTCCGCCAGTGACGGCAGGATCCTGATCTCCTTGTCTTTCGTGATCAGCACGCCGTCCGCCTGCCGGTTCGTATCGAAAACCTGGAGCAGCATGTATTTCGCCTCTTCCCAGCGTGTCCTCGTATCCTCGTTCAGATCGATCTCTATCCCGTTTTCCCTGCAGAAGGCGATCATCTTATTGTAATCGTCAAACACAATGTGCGTGCCGATCAGCCCGGTCCCGCCATAAGGCGCGTTGATGAATTCGGTGTTCAGGTAAAGCTTCTGCGCCGCTGAGGAATAACGGATCTTTTGGATCAGGATCTCTGCCAGCTCCTGCGCCTTTAAAAGCACCGGGTCATCGGTCGTCATTTCCCAGTCGCCCGTAATGACCACCGGGATCTCTTCAAAAGTTTCCTGGTCTACATAGGAAAATCTGTATTCGCCCGCGTCTGCCATGACGTTTTTCCTGTCGGTCTTAACATCGGGTCCGATCTCCAGACAGGCGTTATATAGCGCCTCCATCTCGGACGGCTCTATGTGCGCGATCGGATTTGAATACTCTTTCATGTAACTGAGCTTGATCTGATCGCCGTTGCTCATGTTCAGCGACCCGATATTTTCCTCGAACACATACACATCGCCGCTGCACGTGACCAGCACGCTCCTCGCCTGAAAGACCCACGCCATGTTGTGGTACTTATATGTGAAAAGAACGTCGTCCGTCGCCGGTATCGGCTTCAGGCTTCCGGGAGTATCAGAGTCGTCCGTGGAGACTGAATCGCCGGTAGTGCCCGGGTCGGAGGGGGCGGTATCAGTGGTGGCGCTTGTGGTAGTAGTTGTGCCGGTTTCTCCGGTGGTGCTTGTGTCTCCGCTGCCGGTTTTGCTGCTCTTGTCGCACGCTGCCGTGCCGATAAGCATCGCTGCGATCAGCGCTCCCGAAATGATCTTGTTCCTAAGCATGGTTTATCCCCTTTTTCGAGTGATTTTATCTTATAAACAGATAATTATATGGAAATGTTGCAAAGCACGTTGTGACAATCTATCGCAAATCGCAAAAAATAGTCATCGCGATAGCCATCCACCGCCCCCAGCTGCAACAATCCTCCTCACAAATCTGTACAAATAGTATGATAATCAAAGGAAAGGACACAGTTTTCGATGTTAAAACCGATAAAACGAGCGAAAAATTAAGCTTTCACACAAATTTCTTAAACAAACAGCGCCTTAGATAGTATAATAGGCAAGTCAAAATATTTTTATGGTTAACGCGCGGAGGGGTCCGCAGGGGGTAGGAAGGTGTTCAGAAGAACCGCCACAGAGGCCTCATCAAACCACCCGTCCGTGCAAAGAATGAGAGGTTTTTATGGCTGAACAACTCGTAATGAACATCAATGTTGATGAGCTGGCAAGGGCTAATTCGATCATCAACAACATCAGGACTTACTACAATTCCAAGATCGTAGGTCAGTCTCAGCTCGGCGTTTCGCTCCTGGTATCCATGATCGCGAACGGCCATATTTTGCTCGAGTCAGTGCCGGGTCTTGCGAAGACCACTGCTGCCAAGGTCATGACCGAGGCCGTAGGCGGTTCATTCTCGAGAGTTCAGTGTACGCCTGACCTTTTGCCTTCCGACATCATCGGTACGCAGACATTCAACATGACAAACAATACGTTCGAGACGAAGATCGGACCTGTTATGGCGAACTTCCTGCTCTTAGACGAGATCAACCGTTCGAGCGCGAAGACGCAGAGCGCCATGCTCGAGGCGATGCAGGAGAGATCGGTAAGTATCGGAGGCCAGACATTCAAGCTCCCGCCGGTATTCATCGTTATCGCTACGCAGAACCCGATCGAGCAGGAAGGTACTTACGAGCTTTCCGAGGCCCAGCAGGACAGATTCCTTCTTAAGGAAGTAATCAATTATCCTAACGTAAAGGACGAGATCGAGATCCTGAACAGGATCGAGGGAGAAGTTTTCACATATTCTAAGGCAGTCGTTACGATCGAGGACATCGAGTTCCTGCAGGATCTCTGCAAGAAGGTCTACATTTCGCCTGCGATCAAGAAGTACATCGTCGACATCGTACAGGCTACACGTGATCCTGCCAAGTACATCTCACCCAGCCTTGCAAGCTATATCGCAATGGGTTCTTCCACCCGTGCCGCTATCGCGTTCATGGAAGTCGCGAAGGCCGTTGCGCTCATTCAGGGCAGGGCTTATGTTACGCCTGATGACGTCAAGGCTATGAGACACGAGGTAATGCGCCACAGGATCATGCTGAACTTTGCTGCCATCGCTGACGGCGTTAAGGAAGAAACCATCGTTGATGCTATTGTCGGAGCAATCGTTACTCCATGAATCTAGACTACGTCTCGAAAATTAAGTTCGGGCTTAAGCGTTACAAGACGATAGCCACGGACAAGGCTACGAGCAGGGTTCTCGACGGTTCATACAACTCCATCTATAAGGGCAGGAGTATGAATTTCGATGAGCTCCGTGAGTACGTGCCCGGAGACGATATCAAGGACATCGACTGGAAGGCGACGTCCAGAAGCCAGAAGGTGCTCATCAGGCAGTACATTGCCGAGAAGAAGCACAACATTATGCTGGTAATGGATGCCAACCGCAGGATGCTCGCGGAGACTAAGACCGGCGAAGAGAAGGGCGAGGTCGCTCTTATGGCCGGCGGAACCCTGGGCTATATGGTCACTGATAACGGCGACTATGTAAGCGGTCTTTACTATAAAGATGAGAAGATGGAGAGATCGCCCTTCAAGACCGGATTCCTTAATCTCGAATTCCTTCTGGAAGGTTACGCGAAATGCATTACCCCGACCAACAAGTCGGACCTTAACGGCATCCTGACCTATATAATGCACAACATCAAAAGGCGCATGATCGTGGTCATGGTAACAGATACCGAGGGCGTAATAAGCCTTAAGGACAACCTCCTGGGTCAGATCACCATGGTGCATGACGTGCTGCTCATCAGGGTCAGCGACACCGATATTTACGGAAAAAAGGTCTATAATGTCGAAGGCTTTTCGTACATGCCGCCGTTCCTTGCGCAGAGCAGGTCTTTGCAGAAGAAGCAGCACCAGATAATGGAGGACCTCGAAAAGCAGGCGACAAAGAAGCTCAACAGGTACGGAATACCGTGGGTAGGGGTAGATTCGGCAACGAGGGTCGACGGAAAGATCGCCGAACTTTTGGAGAAGAATAAGACGGTTAACTGAGATATGGAAACGACTATAAAACTAAGAAGACTGTTTGATTTCTCCCAGCTTCCGATAATCATTACGGGAGCGGTTCTTGCCGTGCTCACGGTCGCGATCATTCTCATGTTCCTTTACACGCTTCTCAAGAATTATAAGAAGAAGCCGAAGGAAGTTGTCGAGGAGAAGCCTGTTTTCGTAAAGCCCGACATGACAAAGCTCAAGGCGGAGTATCTTTCGCTCCTTGACGGCATTGAAGCAAAATTCAATGAGGATCCGACGAAGATCAGGCCTGCTTACGAGGGCATGAGCCGAGTCGTAAGAGACTTTGTTTTCAGGGCAACGGGCACTGAAGTGGATAAATTTGCGCTCTATGAGATCTGCCAGACCGAATATAAGGATCTTGCAAGTCTCGTAGGAGAATACTATCAGCCGGAGTTCGACAAGATCTCCGAGGGAGACGTAAGGGATGCATTGGCAAAGTCAAGGAGATTGGTGACTGAATGGAACTGAAGAATCCTTTAGCTTTATATATTTGTGCCGGCGTAGCAGCAGTGTTCGTCATCGCTGCGTTTGTTACGTTCAGGATTAAAAGAAAGTATAAGGGCGGTAAGAAAGCTTATCTGCCTGAATACCTCAAGAACGATTCGGGGTTCAAGGCAAGAGTCGTCTGGAACACCATCCTTAAGTATGTCCTCATCGTTCTCATAATCACGAACATCCTTCTGTCCGGTTTCCTCATGGCGAGACCTTATAAGACGGAATCGAAGCAGCTCGCGAACTATAACAGGGACATCATCCTCTGCATGGATATCTCGACGACGTGCGACCACTTAAATGCCGAGCTCATCGATAAGCTCGAGGACGTTGTAAGAGAGCTCAACGGCGAGAGGTTCGGCATCGTTATCTTCAACACGACGCCCGTCCTGCTCTGCCCCCTGACAAATGACTACAACTACATCATCGAGGTTCTGGACAAGGTCAAGGAAGGCCTTAAGATGAGGCTCGATTTTACAAACGGAAAGATCCTGTTTTCTGATAAGCTCTATGAGATGGAGGCTTATATCAGCAACGGCACGCTCGTTGGCAACGATGAAAGAGGATCGTCGATCATTGGTGACGGTCTTGCAGCCGCCGCATTGGATTTCTACGATTACGAGGATAAGCCCGACCGTACGAGAGTAATTATCTTCTCGACAGATAACGACCTGCTGGGCGAAGAGATCGTAACCCTTCCTGAAGCAGGCGAGCTTTGCAAGGAAAGAGACATTACGGTTTTCGGCATTGGTACGGAGAAGATGGATCCCGACCAGCGCCAGATGATGAAGGATGCCGTCGAAGTTACGGGCGGTACGTTCTATTACGGTGAAGACAGGGACATTGTCGAGAACATTGTCGATGACATAAGAAGACAGATCGCGACCCTGGACGATACGCAGTACGAGATAATCGAGTACGATACGCCTGAATTACCGTTCAGGCTGTTGCTCCTGTCCATGAGTCTTATGCTCTTAGTGGCATTTATTCTGAAAGTGTGACCAGATGGAACAGATAACGTTTGAACCCATAATTCCCATCTGGTTAATGGTCATAATCTGCATAGGTCTTTTGGCGATAAAGCGAAGAGGCATAGTTCCTTACATCAGACAGATCCTGATGGTGCTCCTTCTTTTCGCGATCAACTTAAGACCGATGTACATCTCCGACGAGATCAAGGTCATGAGACAGAAGCTCAACTGCTACTGCATCATCTGCATCGATGATACGCTCAGCATGATGGCCGAAGACTACAACGGCGAGAATCCCCGCATGGACGGCGTTAAGGCTGATGTCGAATACATTACCGAGCACATGACGGGCGCCAAGTTCTGCCTTATCGATTTCAATAACGACGTAAATCTCATTGCGCCGTTCACCGATGACGCGACCTACATCAAGTCCGCGGTCAATTCCATCTATCCGCTTGCCGATTACCACGCCACCGGCACGAACATCAACGTCTGCAAAAAGCTCTTAGGCCAGATGATCGACAATGCGACGATCCTTGGTGACGGCCACGTTGCGGTATTCTTCATCACGGACGGCGAAAATACTGATAAGCACAAGCTCGAGTCCTTCGCTGACCTGGCGCCCGGCATCGAAGGCGGCGCAGTCATGGGCTACGGCACTGACGAGGGCGGTCAGATGCACTACTACGATGAGCTTTATGAGGAAGTGGTCCTCGTAGAAGACAAGAGATCATTCCCTTATGAGCCCGCTGTCTCATATATCGATGAAGACAACCTCAAGCAGCTTTCCGAAGACCTCGGGATCCCTTACATCCACATGGATGAATCGGAGGACATCGATCCCGTTCTTGATGACGTTATGACACTTCTTGATGCCGAGCAGGAAGAGACAACGAAGTACGGCTATGCCGATGTTTACTTCTGGTTCGTGATCCCGCTTGCTGCACTTGTTGCTTATGAATTCATAAGCGTGAAAAGGAGGGCATGACGCATGGTAAAGAAGATAACTATCGCAGTCTGGCTCCTCACCGCCACATTCCTCGGAATTCTCGTGATCAATTATTTCGGCAACAGAAAGATGATCCAGAATTTTGATAACGGCAATTACCAGCAGAATGAGCTCGGGTTTCTGGGCTTCACACAGCCTTACATCAACCACTTCAACAAGGGTAATGTTTTCTACAAGCTGGGCGACTACCAGAAGGCAAAGCAGGAATACCAGCTCGCGCTTAACCTCAAGCCGCAGGATCCCTACGACTGCAAGATCAGAGTCAACTACGCTCTTTCTTACGTAACACCGATCGACGTTAAATCGATCAACGAAGATAATTACAAGGACATCATCGAGATCTGCGAGACAGCCAAGAGCATCCTCGCCGAGAATGACTGCGCTACCGCTAACAACGACGGTCACTACTACGCAGCCCAGAAGCTCTACAACGAGATCAACGATTTCATCGAGTCCCTGAAGAACCAGTACGAGAACCCGCCTACGGATACTCCGACGCCTACACCTACGCCGGATCCGAGCAACGGCACGGCTACTCCGACACCTTCGCCCAAGCCGGACGCAGATGCCACCGAGACGCCTACACCTACGCCTTCAGGCGAAGAATCTCCCACGCCCACACCTCAGGGCGGTGAGCAGACACCTACTCCTACGCCCCAGGGCGGAGAACAGACCCCTACGCCGACACCCGGCGGAGAAGGCGATACACCTACTCCTACTCCCGGAGACGGCACTCCGACACCTACACCGGGCGGAGAGGGTGAGACTCCTACTCCGACACCAGGTGGAGATTCAGGAACGCCTACACCGACACCCGGAGGACAGGAAGGAACAGGAACACCTACGCCTACTCCCGGCGGTCAGGGAACAGGCACTCCGACGCCGACACCGGGCGGTCAGGGAACGGGTACCCCGACGCCTACACCGGGCGGTCAGGGCCAGGGAACGCCCACACCTACCCAGACTCCTGAACAGCGCATCCGCGATATCCAGGACAAGGCAAACAAGGAGCGTTACGGCGGCAGCGGAGATTACAACGACGATTACAACTTCGGCAACTCGGCAAGCTGGTAATTAAATAAACTGTGTTCATCGGCATGACTCTTACAGGGTTGTGCCGATGTAATATGAAAAAGAGGAAGATCAAATGTATAAGGAAAGACATGCTATTAAGTTCATCGACGGCATAGTGATCACGGCAGCATGTCTGAGCACCTTTCTGTACACCATCAGCTACTGGTTCATTTTTCTGACGGTTTTACTTACGGTTGTTGGTTTTATCCTTCCGGGTTTCTATGCCACGGACATCGCCGGGGCAAGGCTTAAGTCCTGCTCTTACGGCACCACGATACTTTCGGTCTTCCCTTACACGCTGCTCGTGGTCGTGCCCGCCTTCATCGTATCTCTGTTCTTCCACGAACAGCTTGGCTGGTCATCGATTATCGTGTATGCGTGCGTCACTTTCGGAATTTTAAATGCGTATTTCTGGACGGGCATCATAATCGTCTATCTGACCTCGAAACAGATCGGCATAAGCAAGCGTCTCATCGGCATCTTCTGCGGCATGATCCCCGTGGCGAATCTTTTCGTGCTCTCATGGATCGTAAAGATATCGAGCAGGGAAGTCAGGGAAGAGAGCGAGCGCTTCTGGCGCAATGAAGCTCGCAAAGCCCTTCAGATTTGCAAGACCAGGTATCCGATCCTCATGGTACACGGCGTTTTCTTCAGGGATTCAGAGCACCTGAATTACTGGGGCAGAGTGCCTTCTGAGCTCATCAAGAACGGCGCGACGGTCTTTTACGGCGGCCAGGAATCCGCAGGCAACGTAAGGACATGCGCCATGCAGATCAAGAAAGCTATCGTCCAGGTCCTCCAGGAGACCGGCGCCGATAAGGTCAACATCATCGCCCACAGCAAGGGCGGCCTCGACTCCCGCTACTGCATCTGCATGCTTGGCATGGCGCCTTACGTCGCATCACTTACGACCGTCAACACGCCCCACCGCGGCTGCGAATTCGCCGAATACCTCATGAAAAAAGCGCCCGAAAAGCTGAAGGACACCGTCGCTGCCGCCTACAACAAAGGCGCGAAGGCCTTGGGCGACGTCAACCCTGACTTCGTCAGCGCAGTTACCGACCTCACCAAAGACGGCGTCGCGCGGTTGAACGCCGAGATGGCCCCGATGCAGCACCAGTTCGACGGCATCTTCACCCAGAGCTTCGGCTCCAAGCTCAACCACGCCACCAGCGGCAAATTCCCCCTCAACATGAGCTATCACTTCGTCAAGCATTTCGACGGCTTCAACGATGGCCTCGTCGGCGAAGAATCCTTCCAGTGGGGCTCCGAATACCACTTCCTTACCAACAAAGGTCTCCGCGGCATCTCCCACGCCGACATGATCGACCTCAACCGCGAAAACATCGACGGCTTCGACATCCGCGAATTCTACATCAGCGTCGTCCAGGGGCTGAAAGAGAGAGGACTGTGAGAGCGGGGGTGTGAGCAGGCGGTGTCGTGCCCACTAAATATTTAAATTGCTTACTTTAGTGGGTAATTTCTGTCTTTTTGGATAGGATACTTGTTGTTGTTACCCACTAAAACTCGAAAATCATCGGGCTGGTGGGTATTTTTCGTTTTCAAAATGGAAAAATCTGATGCCGGATACCCACTAACTCTGAAATATTAGCACTTTAGTGGGAAAATTTTTCAATCCTGGGAAGTGAATATACCCACTAACTTTGAGAGATTTGAAGTTTAGTGGGTAATGCCAATTATCCGAGTAAGGAAACGTACCCACTAACACGGCGTTTTCGCCAATTCTGTGGGTGGATACCGATTAAAATTCGTTTTTGCGATTTAGTCGGTAATTCTATGTAGCACCTGCTGCATCTGCCGTCAAGGGACGGCTTAAGCCTCGCCTGATGGCGCCCTTGACTGCAGATACTTTGCAGGTGCTGTTTGGTGTTCAAGAGGAGCGAAGGCTCCTCTTGCTTCGAAGAAGCCACAAGAGACAGATGATATATCAGATGTCATGACCAATTATTAGCCTAAAGTACAAATTTGGATCTCAAACAACTTTTTTATTCTTTTCATCAGGATCAACAAACTCTATTCTCAGGCTTTTTCCCATGCCATGTGCTAATCTCTTTAGAGTTTTTATCGATGGATTTCCATTACCGTTTTCAATCTTGCTAATATCACCTTGAGCAATACCCGTTATTCTGGCTAATTCACTTTGAGTAAGACCAGCAGACTCTCTGGCATCAATTAAAGCTTGAACAATCGAGAACTCGGCTTCAAGAGCATCCCATTCCTTTTTGAAATCTGAATCTTTCAACTGTTCATTAAGATATTCATCAAAACTTGTTTCTTTTTTCATATTATTTATCTGCTTTCGTATTAAATTGTTTCATATATTCATCTCTGTATTGAATCGCTCGTTCAATTTCAGACGGAGGTGTCTTGTTAGTCTTCTTAATAAATCCATGTGTTAAAACAGCTTTGTTGCCATTTACTTCAAGTAATTTAATCGTTCTTGTCATTTTCGCCCGCATCTTTACATCTAAGCTATCTAAAAAGTCTCTGGCTGGTTCTTCTCCTTTCTCATTCATATAAAATACAACCTGCATTGATAAATTATCCTTTCTATAGGATATATCCTATAAGTCAAGGAATGATTATTACTACGAAGAAACCTTTCCATGCCCTCGAAAACACAATGACTATTTTGTGCAGTACTTGATGCCTATACAGTCACAAAATAGTCATTTCAAGGCAAGAATGACTTTTTTGAGAGTGTTTCGGGTTGAGATAGTCACAGATTCGGTCATTCGGGGTGATCAGGGGTTCATGAGGTCGGAGCCCCGACCTCGCATCTTAAAATGCCGGTCTTTAAACGCCGGCTCAGGACTTTCAGCTTTCCTTCGATGCCAGATCGGCGATAGTGTACTTCTTGAAGAAGGCCTGCATCGTTTCGTTGAAATCTTTCCACATCGGGAGGGTGACACAGGTCGAGATGCGGTCGCACTTGGGGGCGGAGGGATCCATGCAGGCGACGACGTAAAAGTCGTTCTCGGTTACGGAGATGATGTCCCAGGCATTGATCTCCTCAGCGGGGCGGGCGAGCTTGTAGCCGCCGTTCTTGCCGCGGAGGCCTTTGACCAGGCTGTTCTGGACGAGCATCTTTATGATCGACTCGAGATATTTCTCGGAAAGGCCTTGGCGCTCGGCGATGCCGCTGAGCGTGACATAAGAATCCTTGCCGTATTTTGCGATATCTATCATTACGCGGAGCGCGTAGCGTCCTTTTGTCGATACAACCATATTTCTATCCTCCGTGAAGAGCTTTTCACAAAACCTATTATAGAAGAAGGTTAATTCGATTTAAACGGGCAAAATCTGTTGTTATACAAATATTTTTGAGGTTGTTCGGGAACGCGGGGGGATTTGGGCATGATAAGCCCGCCAAAATGGCTTTTAACACTGTTACTTGCCGGATTTCCTGCAAAAACCAGCCGCCAGATCACTTGATCCCGAAGACCTCTTCGTCTTCCTTGAACTGAGCCCAGGGAGCTTCACCTTTGTAGGCGAAAGCGCTCCAGATCTCGCGCATCTTTTCGCCGACGCGGCGTGAGACCGGATCGTCGACGTTGGCGTACGAAGTGGACTTGCCGAAAAGGACCGGGATGTCGCTCGCGTGGAAGCACCCGGCGCCGCGCTTTTCGATGTCGGGCGTCATGTAGCGGTACTCGTAAACCCACGACGGGCCATTGATCTCGCGGGCGATCTCGCGGGAAGGATTGGTATAGAAGGCGGCCGTGAAGTCGTCGGACATCCTGCGGCGGGCGTTCTTGCCGGGGTGGAGCTTGAAGCTGAACCAGTGAGCGGCAAGCGGGAGCAGCGCGGTCGGAATGTTGCAGATAAAGGCGTCGCCCTCCTGACTGCAGGTGCCGATGAGGATGGGCTTTTTCGAAGCCTTGGCAAGGTCAGCAGGGCGTCCTTTGATCACTTCGCCGTCGATGACGGGCGAGAAGGCGCAGGTCGAATTGCCTTCGCGAAAGACGATCTCGCGGAGGTCGCGGTTCGCGTTGTGAATGCAGTCGATGTTGATGTCCTTTAGCGCCGCGAGTTCATTCGGATTGACGCCGATGAACTTGAGATATTTGCGCGTGAGGCGCTCGCTCTGCTGTTCGGTCCAGAACGAGTCGACGCAGGCCGACTGGATTATCGCTTTGTCGAAAAGCGTCTCGGCTTCGGGCATTCCCAAGAGCGCGATGATGCACGCCGCGCCTGCGGACTGCCCGAAAACAGTTACGTTGTCGGCATCTCCGCCGAAGCGGTGGATATTATTTCGCACGAACTTGAGCGCGGCCATCTGGTCGAAAAGCCCGTTGCTCTTGTCAAAATTCTTGTCGAGAAAATTCAGGTTAAGGAAGCCCTCGAGATTGAGCCTGTAGTTAAAGCTCACGACGATGGTATTCGTGCCGACCGCGAATTTCGCGAGGTCATAGTACAGCTCGTCGCTATTTTCGCTCACCCTTCCGCAACCGCCGTTGGCATAAGAGCCGCCATAGAACCACACCATTACCGGCGCGTTGGAGGGAATTCCCTTAGGCACGAAAATATTCAAGTAGAGACAGTCCTTGCCGTCAGCGGAGATCGTCGATCTTCCCTTGCCCTGAACGGGACTTATTGGAGGTGTGACCATGTCCCGGACGCCTTCCCAGGACTCCGGCGGAACGGGGTGCTTAAACGCAAGCTCACCCACAGGCGGTGCCGCGAACGGTATCCCGAGGTATTCCTCGCATCCGTCCTTGACGATGCCCCTGACCAGTCCGTATTGAGTTGTGACTGTCCGTGAATGCTCCATAATTAAGTTTAGCACGCTGGAGGCGGGAGGTGCAATGCGTTAAGGTTCTTTAATAAAACAGCTCCTACCTCAATGCACCTTCACCACTACCAGCTCAGGGTAGTCGTTGATCCTTACGGGAGCGAGGCTGTTGCCGAGGCCGCGGCTCAGGATCATTGTCATATCTCCGAATGTGCGCATGCCTTCATAATAGTCGGGGAGGAACTCGAACTCGGGGGAGACGAGGCCGCCGACGCCCGGGATGATTATCTGGCCGCCGTGATAGTGGCCGGTGAGGACGAGGTCAGCGCCGAGGCTCTGATAGAGCCCGGTATACTGCGGTTCGTGCGCGAGCATAATGACAGGCTTTTCATCCGTAAAAGCGGGATAGGCAGCAAATGAATCGAGCGAAGCATCCGCGATCCCGGCAATTATGTATTCGTCCGATTCATAGTATTTATCGTCCAGAAAGTGGATGCCCGTATGATGTGAGAGCTCAGTTTTGAAAGCTTCGAATTTCTTACCGTTGAGCCATGCCTCGTGATTGCCCGTAACGTAATAAACCGGCGCGATGTCTGCGGCTTTCACCATGAAGGTCTGGGCGATCGAATATGAAGTATGCGTTTTATCGATAAGATCGCCGGTCACGACGATGAAGTCGGGATCAGCAGCTTCGATCTTTTTCAGAAGTGCAGACTCCCCGATGCCGAAAATCTGGTTATGCAGATCCGAGACCTGGACGATCGTGAAGTCGCGGCCAAGCCCCAGATCGACGTCATATTCGCTCACGGTCAGGTGGTAGTTCTGGTAAAGGCAGAAGCAGCAGATGATGATCTCGAGCACAGCGAGTACAGGTACCACAAAGAACTTAGCCTTCAGCGTTTTGTGGTGGAAGATCTTCATGCCGAGGAATGCGCCGATCGAGCCGCCGATCCATGCCCAGAAGAGAAGTGTCTTCTCGGGGATGCGGCGGGCGCCTGTTTTCGCGTAAGCCTTGTCCACACCGTAGAGGATGAACGCGACGAGATTAACTAGGATGAGGTAGTAAACGAGTATCATGTGATGTCAGTATTCCGAAGGCGGGATGACGCCGTATGCTTTGCAGAGATCGTCGATGAGGTCCGGATCCGTATCGCGGCAGATGCTTCTTACCATCAGCACAGTGCTGCCCTTAAGATAAATGCCCCAATAAAGCGTTTTGTTTTTTGACATTTCGTCCTCATAGATGGTGTAGGAATAGCCTTTCTGCTCGCCTTTATCTCCTTTGGACAGATATTTCTTAGAGAATTTTTTATAGAACTTTTCGGCATCTTTCGTTTCTTCGAAAGTCATTAACACGCCCATGAGCATTCTGTCATCGTTGTTGCAGGAAACGGTCGTGAACTCTTCGATATCACAAGACGGAAGGGAATTGACGGGGTTTAAGAGCTTATCGTAAAGTTCCCGGGCATCGCTTTTCGTGACATTAATATAGGCCCCTTCATCCGGTCTTTTGTTGAGGATTATCCTGTTATACTCTTTCAGAAAATCCTCGGGATCGTCGAAAGCCTCGAAATCCTGCTTCCCGCTGAATCTGGCCATCTTCTTGTGGTCAAACCCTTTGGAAGCGCAGGAAGTCATGCCGGTCAGCACGGTAAGTACGAGCACAATGCAAAAGAACTTTTTAACGGCCGTCATGTTTTCCCTCCTGCACGAAAATACACATTTAGAAAAACACAGAATAAGGCCGATTACAACCCGACGGATTCTAGATGTTTCATGAACGCGCCTAGGCCTTCTGTCAGGTCATCGTAGGTCTCATCGAAGTTGCCCGTGTACCACGGATCCGCGATGCTCCGGCTGCTTCCCGCGAAAGAAAGCATCAGGTAGATCTTGCCGTCCGGGTCGCCGCCCGCGATGCGCGTCATGTTGCTTATGTTATAGGAATCCATGCCTATCAAGTAATCGAAGTTATCGTAATCGGCTCTTGTCATCTGGCGCGCACGGTGCGGAACCACCGGAATTCCGACCTCCTTTAATTTGCTCACGGTACCGTAGTGCGGACCGTTGCCGATCTCCTCACGGCTCGTCGCTGCCGAGTCGATATAGAAGCGGTCAGAAAGCCTGCGTTTATTGACCATATCCTGAAACATGGACTGCGCAAGGGTTGATCGGCAGATGTTGCCGTGACAAATAAATAAAACTTTTATCATTCGTAGATTTCTTTCTTTACGGATTGTTCATGCAGAACACATAGAATATACCATATCGGACTGTGAAGACATTGGTTTTGATATAATTGATTAGTACAGATAATTATCAGGTAACTATTCAAAACATGTATTACTATCCACTGAATCTGAAAAAACAATTGACACCATTTGCAAGGTGTATATAATGTATATATACACTAATTAGTTTATGCGGTGAAGACTCTCGGCGCGCGGGAGAAGCCCGAACCGCCGCAACCAGCGCAGTTGCAAAGAGGTAAGAATGGATATCATCATCAGCAATACTTCCGGTGTGCCCATCTATGAGCAGATCGAGGAGCAGATCAAAAGTCAGATCATGACAGGAGCATTGACGGCAGGCGAGGCTTTGCCGTCAATGAGAGTCCTTGCTAAGGAACTGAAGATCAGCATCATCACTACCAAGAGAGCTTATGAGGATCTCGAGCGTGACGGTTTTATTGAATCTGTAACCGGCAAGGGCAGTTTTGTTAAAGCCGTTAACAGCGACATCGTCAAAGAGAACATGATGTTTGAGATCCAGGAACTCCTGGATAAGGCATGTGATAAAGCTGTCATCGGCAAAGTTACACGTGACGAGCTCAAGGAAATGATCGACCTGCTGTACGATGAGAAGCAAGCGGATTAGTTAGAGGTTTATATGGATAGTTATACGAATGTTATTGAGCTTGATAACGTCGTAAAAGATTATGGTGATTTTAAGCTCGACAATATAAGTTTTTCTGTTCCCAAAGGATCCGTCTGTGGCTTTATAGGACAGAACGGAGCAGGCAAGACGACTACGATCAGGCTCATGCTGGATGTCATAAAGGCGGATAGCGGGGAGATAAAGCTTTTCGGCGAAGATATAAAAGGTAATGCTCCGAGGCTCAGAGAAGATATCGGCGTTGTTTATGACGAGATGGGCTTTCATGAATTCATGTCCGGTAAAGACATCAACATCATGATGAGGCACATCTATAAGAACTGGGATGAGAATGTCTTTTTCGACTATCTGAAGAAGTTCTCGCTGCCTTCCAAAAAGAAGTGCGGGGATTTCTCCAGAGGTATGAGGATGAAGCTTCAGATTGCTGTTGCCCTGTCGCATAATGCCAAACTGCTCGTTATGGATGAACCGACAGCCGGCCTCGATCCCATAGTAAGGAATGAGATCCTTGATATCTTCCGTGAGTTTGTTCTTGAAGAAGATCACTCGATCTTTATCTCATCTCATATTACCGGTGATCTCGAAAAGATCGCGGATGAAGTAGTCTTTATCGATGGCGGAAAAGTATTCCTGCAAGGCAATAAGGATGAAATACTGGAAAAGCACGGTATCCTCAAATGCAGGAAAGATGAGATCGGCAGTATAAGCAAATCCCTGATCGTCGGAGTGCATGAGGGAACATTCGGTGTTGAGGTATTGATAAACGACATGAAAGCTGCCGCAAAGCTCTATCCGGAACTTGTTATCGACCGGACAAGCCTTGAGGAGATAATGCTCTTCTATGTTGCTTCTTCCAGGGGGTGACGATATGAAGGGCTTGATCATAAAAGATCTCATGTGTCTTAGAAAAATGCGTGCAACTTTTGTTTTCGTGACAGTGTCCTCATTTGTTATTACTGTAATGGCATTGATATCTGCACGTTGCGGCAATATTGCTCTTGCAGAGCAGGAGTATCTTACCGGCGAAACCGATATGCCGATGTCACCTGTGCATGTGCTCTGGTATGCAGTAGCGGTCCTTGTGCTCTTGCCGCTGGCTTCGATTGGAGATTCACTGACATTAGCTTTTGAAGCTGATAAGAATGCCGGTTTTACGGGCATCGCCGGTGCACTTCCGGTATCAGTAAAGCAGCGTATTACCGCTAGATTTATAACGCTTTTCTTGACATGCGGAACGGGTACGGTTATAAGTCTCGCACTGTCGGTTATATTATCTTTGTTTACTGATATCATGACATTCGGTGATTTCGCAGGACTTGTAATGTCGGCTGCCTCGCTGATACTTATATTCTCTTCTATGGAGATGGTGTTGATCTTTATACTTAAGATGAAAAATACTGATTATGTCAGAATAATCTCACTTCTTATCATGGCGGCAGCTTTTATCCTTTGTTCATTAAAAAGGATAATCGATGCGTTACGTGATATGAAACCTACGGAACTTATCACAGACGGACTGATCTTCCTTGAGAACAGATGGTTTATATTAGCAGCTTCGGCAGCAGTATGTCTTCTTGTCTCTTACTTTGTTTCGGCCGGTATTGCAGAGAGAAAGAGGGGTGAGATCTGATGGGCGGATTAATGTATAAAGACTTCGTCGCAATAAAAGGCAAAAGAATCTGTATCATTCTCCTTTCAGCCATAGCACTTCTCTGCATCCTGCGTGTGATCTTTCCGGGCGGCATGGCTGAAGGATTGGAAATGGTATTCGTGAATGATCAGGGCATAAGAATTAATACGCTGGATCTGATGTTCGTAATGCCCTATATTTGTATCATTTTCTCAATTGTGTGCTTTATCGATATGTGGTGTGCACGATTATCTGAAGCGGATGAGTCATGTTCCAGAATAAAGAACTATGTTTGTTCACTGCCAGTCTCAGCAAACAGTTATGTAGCTTCCAAATATGTTTTCATTACCATAGCCACATACGTTCTGATCTCTTTGCTGAGCATTACGGGTATCGTTTTGGCAGCATTTGCGGAAGAAGGATATGTACTGGATATTCTCAGAATGTTTGAGGTAATGGTTCTTCCTGTCACATCGCTGCTTATTCTTGTTGCTTCGATCGAATTACCGTTATATATCCTGATTGGAAGGGAGAAGGGAAATCTTGTAAAGGTTGCAATTGCACTCTTGTTTGTGTTTGTTCTTATCGGTTTTATGTTGTTCGCGGATATGAACTGGTTATCAGAAAAGGAACAGTTTTTAGTTAAGTTCTTAAATTGGTATACAAAATATCAGACGGAGGTAACGATCGCATCTTATCTGACACCGGTCATCGATCTCGTTATTTTATACCTCTCTTACAGGATTACAGTATTTTTCAAAGCACGTCAGGAGGCGTGACATGAATATCACAAAGAAAAGATTATTGATCTATCTCGGACTGTCGTTCGGGATGGCATGGCTCATATTCTTCATTTTTATATTCACGGGACACACTTGGACAGGCAGCTCGCCTGAAATGTTATCACTTGTAAGTCTCGGAATGCTCGCTCCGGCCATTGCTCATGTAATAACCCGTAAGATTACTAACGAAGGCTTCAGACTTATCGGCGAAGAATCCATGATGCTCGGAATCGATCTGAAGGGAAAGAAATGGATTATCTTCCTGTTGGCGATGTTCCTGCCGGTCGTATATTCAACGTTGGGAGACGGCATTCTTTGGCTGGTGTTCCCGGAGGCATTTGGCGAAACTGAATACAGTTTATTTGTTGTGATCATATATCCGCTGATTGCGGTCGTGCAAGGTGTTGTCTTATCGTTTGCTGCCTTCGGTGAGGAGTTCGGCTGGAGAGGCTATATGATGCCCAAGCTTATTGAATTGATGGGAATGCCCCAAGCAATTATTGTTGGAGGAATTATCTGGGGCTTGTGGCATGCGCCTCTTACATGTGTAGGCCATAATTTCGGGATGGATTATCCGGGGTTTCCTTATTTGGGGATAATCCTGATGTGTATTATGTGTACTGCATTAGGAACCGTACTTATGTATGTCACAATAAAGACCAATTCGATATGGCCGGCAGCCTTTATGCATGCTGTGAATAATTCTATGCCCAGTGTTTTGTTATTATTCATGAGGCAGGATGTTGAGATTCCGCTATGGATACATACTCTTTCACATATTCCGTTGTTAATAATAGCGTTACTGTGCTTTTTCCTAATGATGAATAATATGAAGCTTACACAAGAGCATACGCGTTGATCAAGGCAGAGTTATTTGCGTATATCAGGAATTTAATATACCAAGCTCGTTAGTTGATACTTGGTTTTAGTGCCCGATGACCGTCGATACGAACAACTATCTAATGTTCTGTTTATAAAATAAAAAATACCGCAGGATCCATATCTTGCGGTATTTATCGTATCGGGATTGGCATAGTAGAAACTTATATGTGTGGTCAACACATTTTTCGAAAATTCTGAAGGTACAAAACAGGTACAGTTGTGAACCAAAATCCCCTCAAATCACGTGAAAATAAGGGCTTGCGGTCTTGTCTTTCAGGCTCAATTAATACTGCCGTGATATAATTACTACGATAGAGGCAGATGCCTTTGTCGAGATAATAAACAATTAAAGTGATAAAAGAGGTGAGCATATGGCACTTGGTCTATTCACGATGTTGATCATTCTGTTATTTCTTGCCGGAAATGCATTACTGGTCGTAGGTATAATCTTTATTATCTCAGGTGCTAAAAATAAGAAGAGGGGCGGCAAGGGTACAAAAAGCATCATAGGCATTGTGATGGTATCGGTACCGATTGTTCTTATCGCGTGCATAGGCGGTAAGTCTCTTTGGAACAAAGCTATGATCAAATGTGTTTCTGATGAATGGCGGTATAAGTCCATTTTTACAATAAGCTCAGTCGAAGGTTCACGCAATATACTCAAGGAACTGCTCGAAGCAGCCGCTGATGAAGATAAAGACTTATTCTATCGTGAGTTTTCCGCAAATGCCAGAGATGACAGGAACTTCGAGGATACTGTAGAGGATTTTTTCGATGACATGAATGATCTGGATGCGGAACTGGATCCGGATGTTTTCCTTAAAGGTTATGGCGAGAACGTTCGTCTTGAAGGCGGCAAGACAACTTTAGATGGACGTATTTATTCTGCCGAGATAGACGGCAAGACTTACTATTGCTATGTAAGGGTATGTAGTTCAAGTCCCCGTAATAAGGATGATATTGGTCTTCAGCAGTTCATTATCTGCACAGAAGATAAAGTGGATGAACTCTATGAGATCATAGAAGAAGACGATGATATCTATCTGAAAGTATTATAAAGATACTTGGCAACGTGGAACCGGGAGAATCTATAGTGGATGCGGTGGTCCGGGAGATGAAGGAACAATGCAATGGGTTGAGAAAAAAGACTTGAAAAACGTGAACCTTGTTGAAGACTTTCTCGACCTCATAGATGTTATGATGAATGAAGAATACAGCGAGTTCCAGTATACTGTCGAGGATGGAAACTGGATCGTGAATAAGCGTTAGAAGGATAAATTATCAGTTAAACGTACGATGAGGAATAAGAAAAATGATCAGAGAAGTCACAAGGGACGATATTCCCGTATGTGTAGATATTATAAGAAAAAGCTTCAAAACCGTAGCTGATGAATTTGGATTTACGATAGATAACGCTCCAAGATTCA
>JAEEGK010004159.1_pt1 | contig 35669 bp, 42 predicted proteins | sample 8958771 | NCBI WGS metagenome assembly JAEEGK01 (sample SAMN16246547, study PRJNA631951) | gut metagenome | biome: gut microbiome; feature: rumen; material: SC-attached | host: Bos | place: Iran: Karaj | collected 2018-10 | reverse complement strand
TATGTTGTTCCCAGCGAATATCTCACAGATGCGCAGTTTGCAAGGATGCTTGCAGAAGCTGAAAGATATCTTGGATATCCATATGTCTGGGGTGGGAGCAATCCTTCAACGAGTTTTGACTGTTCGGGATATGTCAGCTGGGTAATCAATCACTGTGGTAACGGATGGAACTACGGAAGACTTACTGCTAATGGCTGGAAGAATGCCACAGCAAGGGTAAGAGAGTCTGATGTAAAACCAGGAGATCTTATCTTTTTCCAGGGAACCTATAACACAGTTGGCGCCAGTCATGTAGGAATTGTGGTAGATCCGGTAAACAAAATTATGATTCATTGTGGTTCGCCAATAAAGTATGCAAGCTATGATACACGTTATTGGAGAGTTCATTTTTACTGCTACGGCAGAATCAGATAGGAGGCAAATATGTATGAGAGGTTAGATAAGCTCCGTGCAGAAGTGGAGCGCTGCAAAAGAAAAGTTGAAGATGACAGGGTAAGGCTTAAAGCTGCCGAACAGAAATTGCAGGAAGCGGAGAATTCACAGATCCTTGCAGATGTTGGTGCGCTTAACTTATCACCTGAACAGTTGGCAGATTTCCTTAAGCTAGTTGCAAACGGTCAGGTTGGAAGTGCAGGTACTGTAAGTACCGTTACAGCTGTAAACAAAGAAACTGAAGTTGAGACAAAAGATGATGATGATTACGATTTGGAGGGCTTAGACGATGAAGAAAACTAAACTGAATATCAGAGGAAAGATACTTGGAGCTGTGGCATTTGCTGCGGCTCTTTTTATTGGAGCGATGCCTATAACAGCATTTGCTGGAGGACATGAGTGTACTTGCGAAACGAAGTGTACAGAGGATTGCATTGATCCTGACTGCGAACTTTGCAAGATAGATTACACCTTATGCTGCGGCGAAGATCCGGAAGAGGCAGAGCCTGAGGAAAAACCGGAAGAGAAGTGGGGACCGCTCACGCCTGATGGAAACATGACTCTTGTGGATGATTATGGAAGTATTGAAGCCGGTGGCAAGCAGTTTATCACTGTTGTAACGAAGTCCGGCAATTACTTTTATATCATCATAGACCGTGATGATCAGGGACAGGAAACAGTCCACTTCCTGAATATGGTTGATGAATCAGATCTGTTATCGCTTATGGATGAGGATCAGGTTAAAGAATATATGGCGTCAAAGGGGATGACTGAAGAGGAGCCTGCTCCTGTAGTAGAGGAGCCAAAGGAAGAACCTGAACCTGCTCCGGAACCCGTAGAGCCTGAACCGGAAAAGAAGAATCCTGCCAGCGTCCTGGCGCTTGTGCTTCTTCTTGGAATTGGTGGTGCAGGAGGATATATGTATCTGACCAGGGCTAAGTCCAAAAAGGCAGATCAGGTGATAGAGGATCCTGATGCTGATTACGATGAGAACGAGGATGATTATCTGAACTCACTCCCCGGGGATGAAGAAGATTTCGAACCGCAGATAGATACAGAGGATGATATCCCTGTCGAGGATCCAGCTGATACTTCGGAAGAGGAGGATGTGTAATGGGTAGAAAATCACGTTACAGCGAATATGCAAAAGGAGTGTATGGAGAGCAGGGCGATGTCCCTGCTCTTTCCATTAAGGAGAAGCTTTCCCAGATGAGAGAGAAGGCAAAAGAAATAAACAAGAAACCTGAAAAGAAGGAGGAAAAGTAATATGGCTTTTGACAAAAATAATTTTGATCCCAAAGCTGCAGCAGAAGCTCGCAAAAAGGAAATGGATGAGATCACAGTGAAGCTTGAAAAGGGAGTAAAGGACATTTTTACAACTGACAGCTACAAGGATTACCTGAACTTTTGCGCTAAGCTTCCCAGATATTCCGTGAATAATCAGATCCTTATCATGATGCAGAAGCCGGAGGCTACTATGTGTCAGTCCTTTAGTGGCTGGAAGGAAATGAATCGTCATGTATTAAAGGGAGAAAAAGGAATCAGAATCCTTGCACCTGCGCCTTACAAGATGGAACGTGAGCAGGACAAGCTGGACGGAAGCGGCAAACCGATTCTCGATAAGGATGGAGAGCCCGTAAAAGAGAAGGTTGAAGTCACCATAAATGCCTTTAAGCCTGTCAGTACCTTTGATGTGAGTCAGACAGACGGTGATCCCATTCCGACGATTGGAGTAGCGGAGCTTACTGGAACTGTGGATGGATATAAGACACTTTTGGATGCACTTAAGGATGTTATTCCTGTTCCGATCACATTCGAGAATATCGAGTCAGGTGCAAAAGGGTATTTCCATGTTGAAGACAACCGCATCGCTGTTCAGGAAGGAATGAGTGAAGCACAGACAGTGAAGACAATTCTTCATGAAGCTGCACATCAGGCACTTCATTCCAAAGAGGCACAGGATGCTTCTTCAGAACAGAAATCCAAAAATCAGAAAGAGACCGAAGCTGAGTCAGTGGCATATATCGTGTGTCAGCACTATGGCATCGATACTTCTGATTATTCTTTTGGATATGTAGCAAGCTGGTCTGAGGGCAAAGAAGTGCCTGAGCTTAAGGCCTCACTTGATACAATCCGTAAAACTGCATCTGACCTAATCGTGAAAATCGATGAAAAGGTCCAGGCGATAGCACAGGTTCAGGACATGGATAAGTTTATGGAAGCGCATGGTGATGAGCTCCCTTTCGATGATCCGGAGGCTGATCAGCCAACAGGCTTTATCAAGATCACACCTCCGGTAGATTTCGGAGAGTATCAGCAGGACAGAAAAATCACTGTTACAGCTGAAACCAAAGTTCAATCCAAAGAAAAAGCTGATGAAACCAAAGAAAAAACCAGTGAACCCAAAGCTGATAAAAAGCAGAAAGCAAAAAAGATTTCCGTGAAAGAAAAGCTTTCTGCAGAAAAAGCAAAGGTGTCAAAAAATAAGAAACCAAAGACAGAGCCGAAGAAAGATCTTCAGGCTGCTATGTGACAGGAGGTGATCATGGCAAGCAGAGATTCATGTATCCGGGCTTTGGCAAAAAAGCTCGGTAAGGAATATCGGGTGACCGTCATAGATTTTGAGCATGTGGTATATAGAGATTTTGGCAATGGTTACAATGTTGAAATCAGCGGAATGTATACCACAAGCAAAAAGAAAAAGGCCACCCTTTACCTTTGGGACGGAGAAACAATTGGAGCGCGTGTTGTGAAAATTGTATCGGACGTCGCACAGGATGACATCGGAAAAGAAGTAGAAAAAATGTATGAGTATTCAAAATCCCTGATTGAGAAAGGGAACAACAATAAGGAGGAGAACGAATGAGTAAGAGAACAGTATTAAAAGTAATAGCAGGTGTAGGTGTTGTAGGAGTTGTGGCAGCTATAGTCCACAGAAGTAACAGGAAGGTTCGTTATGCGGATCTTGCAGTTAGAGAGGCTGCACAACTGGTTGAAGAAGCAGCCAAGACTGTCGATGAAGCGATAGATCTGATCGAGGATTATCGTGATGAAGCCTTCGATTGTGATTTCCTGGAGGAAGACTTCGAGAACGACAGCGAGGATGAGGAGTTTGAAAACGCTGACTCACCATGCGGTTGCCCTTATGAGGACAGATGCTGTATTTATGCAGAGCGTCTTGAGAAGAGTTATGAAAAGGAGGGTGCCCGTGCTTAATCTTGTGATCGCTGAAAAGCCTTCTGTGGCTCAGTCGATTGCAAAGGTCCTTGGATGCACCGGCAGGCAGGATGGATACCTGGAAGGAAACGGTTATCTTGTCAGCTGGTGCGTTGGGCACCTTATAGAGCTTGCAGAGCCGGAAGGATATGATAGCAAATATGAAAAATGGAAAAAGGAAGATCTTCCTATAATTCCTTTGGAGTTTAAGTATCAGGTATCTGCATCTACCAAGAAACAGTTTCAGACTCTGAGAGAACTTATGAATCGTAGTGACGTAACTGCTGTTACAAATGCCTGTGATGCAGGTCGCGAGGGAGAGCTTATTTTCAGACTTGTTTATGACAATGCTGGCTGTAAAAAGCCAATGAAGCGTCTTTGGATTTCGTCCATGGAAGATGAAGCAATAAGAGAGGGATTTAAAAACCTTGAAGATGGAAAAGCTTATGACAAGCTTTATGAAGCTGCTCTTTGCAGAGAGCGTGCTGACTGGCTTGTTGGAATCAATGCCACAAGATTTTTTACCTGTTCTTATGGACAGACTTTGAATGTGGGCCGTGTCATGACTCCGACACTTGCACTTGCTGTAGAGCGTGAAGCCAAGATCAGGGCATTTAAGCCGGAGGATTTTTATCAGGTGCAGATCGAAACCCTGGATGGGAAGCTTACCTTTAAGGGCGAGAGGCTATCAGATAAAAATGAGGCTGAGGCTATTGCAGATAACTGTAAGACTGAGGGCAAGGTGGTAGTAACAAAAGCAGAAACGAAGGAAAAGTTGGAAAACGCCCCTTTGCTCTATGACATTACTTCACTACAAAGGGATGCCAACAAAAAGCTTGGCTACACTGCTCAGCAGACTTTGGACTATGCTCAGAGCCTGTATGAAAAGAAACTTCTCACCTATCCGCGAACTGACAGCAGGTTTCTTACAGATGACATGGGTGATAAAGCTGCAGAAATTTTCAAGATTATACAAGATGCTATTCCGGAAATATGTGCATCTCTCACATGTGATTGCAAGAAGATTCTGAATAGCAAAAAAGTATCTGACCACCACGCTATCATCCCAACAGAAGTAATGGAGACTACAAAGTTAGAAGAACTTCCGGAGGGTGAAAAGAAAATATTGCAGCTTGTGGCAGTAAGATTCATGGAAAGTATAGCAGAGCCTGCGAAGTATAACATTACTGAAGGAGAAGTTGCATGCCTGGGTAAGTTTTACTCCTATAAGTGTAAACACTTTGCAGAGCTTGGCTGGAGAAATGTGGACAGGATATTTGAATCGGAAGTGGATATTGACGAAGGTGAGGATTGGTTTGCATTTAGCCCGGGGGAAGAAATCACTATCACAGGAACTTCTGTGAAATCGGGAAAGACCACACCGCCCAAATCCTATACAGAGGACACACTGCTATCTGCCATGGAAAAAGCCGGTGAAGAAGACATCCCAGATGAAGCTGAGAGGAAAGGCCTTGGCACTCCTGCTACAAGAGCAGGGGTTATAGAAAAGCTCGTTCGTATAGGATTCTTGGAGAGGCGCGGTGATAAGAAAACAAAATATCTTGTTCCCACGCACAAGGGCGAGACGCTTATTACAGTAATTCCGCAGTCCATACAATCAGCATCTATGACAGCGGAATGGGAACAGAAACTTTTGCAGATTGAAAGGGCGGACTATGATGCTGAAACGTTTATGGCAGAAATAGCGCAAATGGTTCAGTCGCTGATAGATACTTACAAAATTGTTCCTGATGCAGAAGTGCTTATGCATCCTGTGTATAATCCGATAGGAAAATGTCCTTGCTGTGGAAGTGATGTGGTTGAGAAGTCCAAAGGATTTTTTTGTGAAAACAATAGCTGTAAGTTTGCGCTCTGGAAAGACAACCGCTTCTTTGATTCACTGTCCAAGAAAATCACTAAACAGATTGCAACTCAGCTTATTGAGAATGGAAAAGCCAGGCTTAAGAAATGCAGATCCATTAAAACGGGAAAGACATATGACGCTACAGTAGTTCTTACTACAAGTGATAATGGCCAGGCACAGTTTTCATTAGATTTTACGAAGGGAGGTAAATAATCTATGGAGAAAAAAAGAAAGAACAAAATCAGAAAATGGGACGAGGTAGGTGGCGCGGTAGAAATTGATGATGAGGTTTTGCCGGAAAATCCGACAGAAGATCCGGGAGCAGGTCCTGCGGTCAGCAGGAATTTCATGCGTGGCATTGAGGACATGGTAGAGCAGAACGACAACAATTTTGATGGCGTTATCAATAACCTGCCTGAAGAAAAGCCCGTGGCTCAGATGAATGCGGCTGATGTTATAGAAGAGGAACAGGAAAAGAAATCAATCCTCAAGAAACTTCAGGAAGCTTTTAGCGATGCTCCTAAACCTAAGCCGGTAGAGCCCTGTTGCATCTGCAATGCCATGGAGCGTTTTTGATGCGTGAGTATACAGATACTTTTCTTGTCAGGTTCAAAGAGGGAGAGCGGGATATTGTCAGAAGAAAAATGGAAGAGGCTGGCATTAGGAACATGGCAGCCTATATTCGGAAAATGGCAATCGATGGATATGTGATAAGGCTCGACCTTAGCGATGTGAAGGAGGTGGCTCGCCTCCTTCGCATCAATTCCAACAACCTGAACCAATATGCAAAAAGAGCAAATGAAACCGGCAGCATATACCTGGAGGATATAAAAGAATTACAGCGCCAACAGGAAAAACTATGGGAACTTATGAAAGCTATACTGCAGCGATTATCTACAATTTGAGAAAGGGGTGAGGACTTGTGGCTGCGACCAGACTGATTTCCATGCATTTGAATAAAGGAAAATCTATTCAGCAGTGCCTGAAGGACAGAACTGATTATGCTCAGAATCCTGAGAAAACAGATGATGGGATTCTGGTCAGCAGCTATGAGTGTGATCCTAAGCTTGTTGAGGAACAGTTTGCTTTGGCCAAAAGCGAATATCTGCATAATACCGGAAGACATTATCATGGAGATGTGATTGCTTACCAGATCAGGCAGGCCTTTAAGCCAGGTGAAATAACACCGGAGGAGGCAAACCGGATTGGATATGAAACAGCAATGCGCTGGACCAAAGGACAGCACGCTTTCATTGTAGCAACACACATAGATAAAGCTCATATCCATAACCATATCATTTATAATTCCACCAATCTTGATTGTGACAGGAAATTCAGGGATTTCCATTTATCAGGAATAGCTCTCCATAAAGTAAGTGATCTTGTCTGTCTTGAAAATGGATTATCTGTCATAACTCCGAGAAAACCATCGGAACGCAGCAGACGTACAGTTTATCCTGAGCGAAAAAGCTTCCGTGACGAGATGCGTGAGTGCATTGACATCTGTATGGAGCAAAAGCCGAAAGATATGGATGAACTTATAAAGCTGCTTCGTGAAATGGGCTATGAAGTCAAGCGTGGGAAATATGTATCCCTTAAAGGAAGAGGTCAAAAGAAATTCCTTCGCATGAGATCTCTTGGTGCAGGATATAGAGAACAGGATTTGGAAAAGATTTTTGCAGGTGAAAGCACATTTACACCTGATCCGAAACAGCAACAGAAAGAAAATTTTGCAGATAAGCCTGAACGCAAAGTTGATATGCTTCTTGATATCCAGGCTATAATTGCCAAGGGAAAAGGGCCCGGCTATGAACGCTGGGCTAAGGTTCATAATATAAAACAGATGGCTCAGACACTTCTGTTTTTGGAAGAACATGATCTTCGTGATTATGATGAACTTGCTGAAAAAGCTAAAGCAGCCTCCGACAGATTTGGAGAAATTACAGAGAAGCAGAAAGCTCTGGAGGCACGACTTGTAGAAATTGCTGCTCTGAAAAAGCACATCATAAACTATTCCAAGACCAAGGATGTTTATGCTGAGTATCGTAAGAGCGGCTATAGTAAAAAGTTCTTTGAAGAACATCGTGAGGCTATCACACTTTGCAAGGCTGCAAAGGAAGCCTTTTTCAACATCGAGGGAAAACTTCCCAAGATAAAAGACCTTAATCAGGAATACAACGAGGTTCTTCAGGAAAAGAAAAAGACCTATGCTGAGTACAGACAGGCAAAGCAGGATATGAAAGATATCCAGATGGCCAAGTACAACATAGATCAGTTTCTCAAAAATGAGAATCAGGAAAAGGCTGCTGAAAAGCAGAAAACAACTGAACAGATATTATAAGAATGTGGGAGATTTCACCGTGAAGAAGCAGTGGAGTCTCCCGCTTTTTTGCGTTATACACAAATGCTCTTAGCGTCAATTTTGTTGATGTGTGGCTCCGAGTGAAACGAGGTTCTGGGGGATTGGGGGCTATTCCACCAACAAGCAAGCCGCCTCCGCGATATCGCGAGGCCCTGCTTGCGAAAATGAAAAAACAAATTACAAATGCTTCAAAATATAGAGAAACACTGAGCTGGTTAGCGGGTATTTTTATGGGACGCCTAAAATGTCATTAATAGAATGAAAGGTAGAACAGGGCAGATACATGGTATAATCATAGTGTTGTTTATGATGAGGATTATGCTATGGATGAAAAGAAAGAGCCACGCTTTTATGGAACAACTACAGATAAGCGTAGTAAGAACATGCGGCGCATAAAGGGCAAGGATACAAAGATAGAAGTTGTTCTCAGAAAAGCATTGTGGAGAAAAGGCTATAGATATAGAAAAAATTATAAAAAAATTCCTGGTAGTCCAGATATAGCGATGACAAAATATAAGATTGCTATCTTCTGTGATGGAGAGTTTTTCCATGGGAAAGAGTGGGATGTTTTACGACCGCGGCTTGAGAAAGGAAACAATCCAGATTATTGGATTAAAAAGATAGAGCGTAATCGCGAAAGAGATGCAGAGAAGGATGCACAGCTTTTGTATCATGGATGGACTGTAATCCACTTCTGGGGGAAGGACATACTTAAAGATACTGATAGCTGCATCAGAGTGATTGAAGAAACAATTTTAGATATGAAAACCGAGGATGTTTATGAAGATAGAGATTGAATATGATGATAGGCAACCTTCATCTATAGAGGCATATGCAAAACTTCTCGTTGGTAAAACTTTTTCGCAAGTTATAGAAGATGATAAATCTTCAGACACGGAGGACTTTACCAACAAGGGGGATCTTGGACAGCTTATCGAGAGACATCATTTCCATTATGATTGCAATAGTGATTCAAGGGCAGATTTTCCCGAAGCAGGAGTTGAGTTGAAGGTTACTCCATTTAAAGAAAACAAGGACGGAAGTTATTCGGCTAAAGAAAGGCTTGTTCTTACAAAAATAAATTATATGGATATTGTGAACGAGGCATTTGAGACGGGACACTTCTGGAGCAAGTCAAGATTAATTCTCCTTATTTACTATCTGTATAAGAAAGAGACACTAAAGAGATTTGATTATGAGATAAGATATGCACATTTGTTTACACCTCCTTCTGAAGATCTTGTAATCATTCACAATGATTATGACATAATTGTCGAGAAAATCAGGAATGGTCTTGCGCATGAGTTATCAGAGAGTGATACGATGTATCTTGCAGCCTGCACAAAAGGAGCTAAAGCAACTGATAGGACGAAGCAACCATATAGTGATGTGCCTGCAAAACCAAGGGCTTTTTCTTTTAAAACATCGTACATGACATATGTACTTAACAACTTTATCATACCAGGCAAGGATACATATGAAGCTGTATTTGAAGCAGATGAACTAGTCGGTAGGACCTTCGAAGATGCCATTAAGGATAAGTTACGACAGTATATAGGACTTTATGAGGACGAGATAGAGAAGCGACTTGGCATTGAGATTAACAAAGAAAATAAATCATATGAGGCTGTACTTGCCTGCAGGATGCTCGGAGTTGAATCAAATAGGGTCGAGGAATTTGTAAAAGCTGGAATAATCACAAAAATAATCCGCTTCCGAAAAGAAAAGGGTAAAAATCAGGAGTTTCGACTAGAAGATTTTAAGTTTGCGGAATTGATGGCGGAGGCATTTGATGAAGACGTCTTAGATGAGGAAACTGGCGAACCAATTGGATGGGAGTCTTCAGAACTATTTAGTTTACTGAGAGATAGGAAATATTTCTTTTTGATATTCTGGGAAGATGAAAATGGAACGATATTCAAAGGATGTCAGGTTTGGGGAATGTCGGATTCTGACATGGAAGTAGTCCGTGAGGCTTGGAACAGAACAAAGAGAATATTGAGATATGGTGTGGAGCTTACCAAGGTAATTCAGAAAAATGGGAAGGTCATTGTTGAAAATAATCTGCCGGGTATAAGTGATAATGGTATTTTTCATATCAGACCTCATGCGTCGAAGGCTTATTATGAACTCAAGACTGGGGAAACATTTGGTTCAGGGAGCATCTCTGATTCAGATTTGTTACCAAATGGTGAAAGAATGACAAAGCAGGCCTATTGGTTAAACCGCTCATACATAGAAGAGCAATTGGATCCGGATCTTGTTAAAAAATATAATAAAGGGAAAGAAAAAGATTGATCAAAAATGGTTGATCCTTTATAATATTTATGGTAAGATCCGATTATATGATTTGGAATGGGAGAAGTTTTGATGGAAAAGACAGTATGTGAACTGTTTGCAGGAGTAGGCGGATTTAGGTGCGGCCTGAATTCGATTTCTACAATAGAAGATGCAAAGAAACCAGAGAAGTGGGAGACAGTATGGTTTAGCCAGTGGGAACCAGCAGATAAGAAAACTCAATGGGCTCATGATTGTTATGTTAATAGATTTGGAACATCGCTGGATCTTGATGGTAATGACACTACAAATGAAGATATAAATGCAGTCGATAAGAGTAAGGTGCCGGATCATACGTTATTGGTCGGAGGTTTTCCATGCCAGGATTATTCAGTAGCTTCAACACTTGCTACTTCTAAAGGCCTTGAAGGAAAGAAAGGTGTCCTTTGGTGGGATATCAGAGACATGCTTGAAGCAAAGAATACTCCATTTGTTCTTTTGGAGAACGTTGATAGGCTTATAAAAAGTCCCGCAAGCCAGAGAGGCCGAGATTTTGCAATAATTCTTGCTTGCTTCAGGGATCTTGGATATACAGTCGAATGGAGAGTCATCAATGCTGCTGAATATGGATATCAACAGAGAAGAAGGCGTACATTCATATTTGCATATAGAAATGATACTAAGTATGCGAAGAAGGTTTTAGAAGATGCCAATTATGTTGCTATGCATGGCGATGAGCTCCATAGACATAGTATAGCAAAGGTTATTCTCTCTCAAGGATTCTTTGCAACCAGCTTCCCTGTGAATCCTTTAGACGTTAAGTATGTTAAGATTGGCAAATTACCAAAGGGTATTGGAGAACTGTCTCAGTCATTCAGCTTTACTTTTGAAAACTCCGGTATGATGCTGGATGGAACTATCTATACTGCCAAGACGGTTCCTTCATATGATGGAAAACAGATTACGCTTGGCGATATTATGGAAACTGGCGTTGTGGATAGGCAATTCTTTATCCCAAGAGAGAAACTATATTACACAAATCCCGACGTGACACATAGTGATGAAACGAAGCAGAAGCTTACTAAGGAAGAACGCCAAACATGGCAGTACCTTAAGGGGGCTAAGAAAATCTGCAGGACTGCAGCAAATGGACATGAGTATGTTTTCTCGGAAGGACCGATTGCACTTATTGATGAATATAATAAGCCAGCAAGAACGATGCTTACGAGTGAAGGATCATTTAGCAGGACAACTCACATTGTAAGAGATAAGCAGACCGGAGAAATAAGATTACTTACTCCGGTTGAAATGGAACGTATTCAGGGCTTCCCTTCAGATTGGACAAAGGAATGCCTCGTTGATGGCGAAAAGGTGCCGATGCCGGTTAATAAGCGTAAATTTATGATGGGCAATGCCTTAGTTGTTGATTTGATAAAACAAATGGAGCCAGAGCTATCAAACATAGTTGAAAATGAGTGATTTGCATAAAGAGCTGTGCTAAGTTGCAGCTCTTTATTTGTATGTAAAAATAATATAGGGAGATTGTAACTGGGGTTTGGCAGTCAAAAAATAATTGTAATAATGATATAATACAAGAGGGGGGATTCCCTCTTTTTTTGTTTGTGCAGAAGTTGAGTTCTTTATGGTGACTACAATGGGCAATGGAAAAAATCAACTGATACTTAATTACAAGTCATATTATGAAGCATTTAGCTATGGTGTGGTGAAAAAAGGATATAAGCCAGTAGCTGATATTTTATTTATGCCTTTATTTGATCCACACACTATATGCGATCAAGAAGGAAACCCATACGAGGTAAATGCTCAAAATTCAAGTGTTTGGGGTAAAGGACAAGAACCTATACCTATAGAAATTCAGACTGCTGTAGGACAGGATGAGTGGCTTAAAGTACTTATACGATACTTTGAAGGCTTGGTTCAGAAAGGTATTTTCAGTGATGCTTTGAAAGATGAGATGTTAGAAGCAATGATAGAGCTCGTTTCTAATTGTGATATACCAGAAGGCAAACGTAAAAAACTAATGGCTTGCTACAAGCAAGGCAAGATAGGTGAGTTCCTTGCAAGGTCGTTTCAGAGAGCGCTCCTTGGTAATAATCGGGTTACACCCAAAAAACATCAGAAAAGTGCTTCTGATAAAAGCAGTGATTCGCTGACAGAGTTTGATGCTAAAGTCAAAAGGCATATGCCTAAGCCTGAAACTATCGTTCCGAAAAGGATAAAAAAGGATGAAATGCCTTACGTCAGTGAATTATATAAAGCATATGAGACCAGATGCAAAACAAAAGTGAGCGGAAAGAAGGATTTAGAAAGAGAAGGCCTGTTAAACCACTTTGAGCATCAAAGAAGGAACTTTTACCAGGCAGAAACTATTCATCGAGAGCTAAGAGATTCTTCCCTACCAAATGAAGCGGATATTTTTGACGTAATCAAGGATGAAATAGAAGAGGGAATCTACAAGGTTAGGCATGAGGAATATGAGGATGCTGTTTATAAAGTAAACGCTGTGACTGATAGGGCATCGGACGTCATTTTGTCAGAAAACTCAGAAGAATACACGTATAAATGGATGGGCCCCGGAGAAAAGAAAGGCGTATGTCACATGTTGGTTAATGATGAAAGACTTAAGTGGGTGGATGATTATGAATGACCAATTATTCAATTCTACATTTGAGATGAAGATTAGATTTTTACTTCTGTTGAATGTGAGCAAAAGACCAGAGACTCTGGATTGGTTAATATGCATGGACTTTATTTCATGCTATGCAGAAGAATTCCAATTACCTTATATTAGCCTGCATGGGACTAATCAGTATATGTATGGGGAAATGCCACGCAGGAGGATAATTGCACAAGAAGCTGTAAAAGCAATGGTTAAAGAAGCATTAGCGCAAGTTACTGTAGAGAGAGGATATTATTATAAGATCAGTTCCAGTGGTAAGAGGTATGTTAAAAAGCTTTCTAGCAGTTATTCGTATGAGTATACAGAAATTGCAAAAGAAGCTTTACAAAGGTTTAAGGGTGCAGAAGATATCGAGTTGATGAAGATTATTCAAGATAAAGCATTAACTGGAGTAAAGGAAGGAGATGCATATGTATTACATAAAGAAAATAAGCATATTAACTAAGCATAATCAGGCATCTTTCATAGATCTGTCACCTGGCGTAAATATTATTTATGGGCCATCTAATACCGGTAAAAGCTTGATTGTGGATTGTATAGATTTTTTGTTTGGTGGTGATGCAGAAAGATTATACAAAAAGGAACTTGGAATAACTGGAGTTGTTTTGTTCCTTGATGTTGATGGAAAAGAAGCCTCGTTAACAAGGAAGCTATATAATGGCGATAAACACTCAAATGATATTATTGTTTCAGCTCCTGAAAGCTCATTATCAGGTACATATAAGGTTGGAAAAGGCTCGAAAAAAACACCTCCAATTAACAAATACTGGCTTCATCTTATGGGAATTGATGAAGAGGATGTAAAGATAGTCAGTCAACAGGATTTTACCCCGAATAGATTAACGGTAAGAACATTCCTTCATACATTTTTGATAAATGAGACAAGGATGGTGGGGGAAAATAGCATATTAAAGAATATCGTTAATAAGTATACTAATAATATTCCAACATCAACGATTACGTCTTTAATTTACTTGGCCACTGGAGAAAACTTCATTGAACAGGGAATGACGTTATCAAAAGAAAAAAATGAAATAGCTATTAAGAGGAATACAGCGCAGAGAATGGTTGATTTGAGCATATCTGCATTGAAGTATCAGGTAGTGGCAACAATTCCTCGTAACAAGGATTATTCAGTAGTTCAACTCAAATCATTGATTGAACAACTGCTTATGGATATTGGAGGAGCAGAGGAAAGTCTGGAAAAAGAATTGGCGAATAGCCAAAAATATACAGATGAATTATTGGGTATTGATGAGAAAATATCTCGTAGTCTTATACTAAAAAACAGATATGATTCTTTAAGAACACAGTATGAATCAGATTTGAAACGTTTAACGTTTATCGCGGAGGCAGATATTCACAGTAAGGAGTTACCTAAGGTTGAACGATGCCCATTCTGTAATGGCGAATTGGCAAAAGATAAAGAGCAATCTTGTGTAGAAGCAGCAATAGCTGAAGCGGAAAAAATAGGACAGCAAATTAGCGATCTTAGATTTGCAGATGAAGAACTTCAAAAGGAGATTGATAGTTTAAAACTACGAAGAGAGGACCTGTGTAAACGCAGGGCAGAGACTCAGTCGTATATAAGGGGAGAACTTAAGCCCAAGATTGCAGGACTTAAAGATAAATTGGCTGACTATACAGCTGCTCTTGAATTTGCAAAGACAGAAGAACTTGTTGGTACATTCAATAAGGTTTTAAATGACCAATTAGATGTAATTAACGAAGAGGATGAAACAGAGGATTCAGCTACATTTAATGTCAGAGCAAAAGCGAGAGAGTATCTGTCTAAGTATTTCGAAAAGTATTCTGCTGATGTTTTAACCAAGTCACATTATTATAATTTTACGGGAGTAAGATTTGATGAGGATAAATGTGACATAGTAGTAAACGGAAGTGATAAATTGTCGCAGGGAAAAGGATTTAGGGCTTTTCTGAATACGACAATGGCTATTGCGGTACAAGAAACCCTAAATGAGTATGGGCTTCATCAGCCGCATTTGCTAGTTTTGGATTCTCCAATACTCTCGCTTTCGGAAAATGATGTTATTTTGGAAAAAGAAGCTGCTGACGGTATGAGGCGTGGTATATTCAAATATTTGTTGTCACATACTGATAACAGACAGACTATTATCATCGAGAATACTATTCCCTCTGATTTGGACTATTCAACTGCGAAAGTCATTCATTTTACTAAGGAAAAAGGCGATAGCATGTATGGCTTGATTTCTGGTGTTACAGATTAAATAGGAAAGAGAATTAAAAACAACTGCATATTTTAACTTATTTCAGCTTACATTGGCCCCATTACTATGGGGCCATATTTTTTTATATTTGATTCAAGAGGATAACAATAATTTCGTCGGGTTATAAAAGCTGAATATAGTATCGATTTGCGGAAAATGCTAATTATTGACAATAGAACATGTGTTCTATATAATTAATCTATCGCTATCTTAGGTACAAGTTCACGGATTAAAAGTGCATAGGAAGACTGAAACTATTATCAACGGTCAGTTTGACATTCCCTTTTGGCTGGCCTCTGCAAGGGAGGCGAAAAAAGAATGCAGGAAGTGCATGTGGCTTGTCCATGTTGTAAAAATAAAAGGTTGTTTGACGCAGATCCAACTGCAGTGGAGGGCATCATCAAGATAAAATGTCCAATATGCAAAGCGGTTGTTGCTGTCAGCTTCCACCACAAATCAGTTCGTACTGAGCAAATCGGCGCATGAGAAATCATAGCGACCAACGCCTGACGAAGTTTAGAGAGACTATCTCTTTACTTTGTCAGGCGTATTTTTTTGCTTTGGTTTCCATAAAAGGCTACAGGATATGTGGCTTTTTATGGGAGTCTAAGGCTTCCAGGTACCTACAAATTTCATATGGTTCATGTGAGCGCAGTGAACAGGATATGAACATACAGTTTTTCTTAATTCCAGAGATGGGATGGAAAAGTGTATGTCTGTACCCTTTTGTTCTCTGCGCTTTTTTGCCTCATGGATTTCAGAGAAAAGACTGTTGCTCATATTCTGTTCCGGCCTCGAAACCGGAAAGAGGAGAAGATGAGTACAACACTTAAAGAAGAAACATTGGGACAGAGACTTAAGGCAGCAAGGGTCAGAAAGAATATGACTCAGGAGGAACTTGCTGAAGCGATGCTTACAACAAAGAGCATGATTTCCTATTATGAGAACGACCATGGTGACATGAAGCAGAGCATGATCGCAGAGTTTGCTGATGTTCTTGGAACTACGGTTGAATACCTTATCTGCGGAGTTATCAAGACACCTGAGCTAGATGCAGATTCTGTTGAGCTGCTTAAGCTGTTTGGGGCTATGGATGAAAAGACAAGGCAGATTATGCTGGTTCAGATGAGGGCGGTAGCTTATATTTGAAAATTTGCACCTAAGTATTATTTTTGACAATTCCCACACATTTTTTTATAAAAACAGCTTAAAATTCTTCACCTAATGCAGATTTCTGGTTTAGGTGAAGAATTTTTGCTTTTCAGCCCTTTCTTTTGTTCGAAATTTTCGAACCTAAAGTTCTATTTCTAAGAGAACGTATTATTCCGTCACGTTCCGTAGAATTACATATGTAAGCAAGAGGTACAGCTTAGCCGGCTAACCTGACCTCCAGGTTTCAAACAGGAGGTATGACATGAGTAAGAAAGATAAAGAAATATTTGACTCCTATGCAAGCGGTAATCCAAATCAGCGCTTTGACCTGATCTACAAAAATTACCGTACTTTCCCAAAACTGATCGACAGCTTTGAGACCGGAGTGTTCAACATGATCCTCAATGAGAGGGAATATAACCGAAGGGCAAAGAACGAGGCAGATTTGGGAGTAAGAGTGCAGACCAGCAACAAAAGTGATCCTACTGCGAAGCTTGCAGTAGAAAGAGTCATGATACGTGAAGCAATTGAAAAGTGTGATCTTGATGGGGGAATACTTAAGGATACAGATAACCCGGAAAAGCACAGAAAAAACATCTGGACAATAACTATGATGCGTAGGGAATACGAGGTGTTTGATTCCTTCCTTAATACACTTGATGGCAGGGAATACACCATAATGACCAGGCATCTTAATGAGAAGTGCAAAGTATCAAAGATTGCAGAAGAGCTGGATGTTGCAGATAAAACAGTAAGCAACCTTCTGTCGGATATCAAGAGTTCACTTAGGGAAAACATCACACCATATTTCAGGGAAGCGATATAAGGAGGCTTAGGCAATGGCATACAAGAGAAAAGAACTGGAGAACATGGACAACCTGTTCACCAATGGAAAAAAGAAATTTGTTAAGTACGAAGAGGGAGCTGCGATGTTTTCCATGGGGATCCACTCATTTATGGATTTGGCAAAAGAAGCAAAGGCTGTTTACCGCATCAGACGGATAGTGTTGGTGAACACTGAGATCATAGAAGAGTACCTGGAGAACTTCAGAGACCTGTAGACGGATTGATTATTTAAGAAACAGACTTTAGTTTTGGATAAATAAGCATTGATTAAATGTGGGACATTTAATATAATTTAAGCAGAGATACGAAAGGAGCGATATGATGGCAGGACATGGAAGACCACCGGTAGAGGAACCGAAGAATGTGAAGATCGGTCTTCGCGTTAGTGAAGAAGAGAGAAATCGCCTGCTTGCGTATTGCGAGAAGATGAATCTCACTCAATCCCAGGTTTTGAAGGAAGCGTTGGATCTTCTTTACAAGACCAAGCCATGACTAAAGCTGTTTCTTCTTTTTATAAGGAGGAACAAGATGGCACAAAGCAGAAAGGACTCCCGCGGATATGCGCTCAGAAGCGGAGAGTGTCAGAGATCGGATGGTCGTTATTCGTTTTCGTATACGGATAAGGACAGGAAGAGACAGGTAGTATATGCAACGGACCTGATCTCACTCCGAAAGAAGGAGCAGCAGATCAGACGTGACCTTGAGGATGGACTGGATCCGAGGAGGGCAGAGCGCATTACAGTCAATAAGGTATATGACGAGTACATGAAGCAGAAGTTCGACCTGAAGCCCACGACAAGATGCAATTACCTTTATACCTATGATCATTTCATAAGGGATAGCTTTGGCAGACGAAGACTGGTTGATATCAAGTACACGGATGTGAAGAAGTTCTATTACAGCCTTCTCACTGAGAAAGGATACTCTGCAGCTACTGTGGACAACGTACACACCCAGCTTCATCCGGCATTCCAGATGGCAGTGAGGGACGGGCTGATAAGAGTCAATCCTGCAGCCGGTGTTCTCGGGGAAATCAAGAAGAGTCATGTATGGGTAACTGAAAAGAGAATGGCTCTCACGGTTCCCGAGCAGAAAGCTTTCATGAATTATCTGTTCAACGAGCATCGCTATCAGGGATGGAAGTCTGTAATAACAGTACTCATAGGTACAGGGCTCCGTATAGGAGAGTGCCTTGGACTTCGCTGGGAAGATCTTGATTTTGAGAATCGCACCATAAGCGTGAACCACAGCCTGGTCCATCGTCAGTTTGAGGAGGGCGGTGAATCACTTCATATCAGCACTCCCAAGACCAAGGCAGGAACAAGAACCGTACCGATGATAGAGCAGGTCTACGAGGCATTCCTTGAAGAGTACCAGCTCCAGCAGATCACAGGATTCTGCACACAGGAGATTGAAGGGTATTCAGGATTTGTTTTTGCAAGCTCCAATGGCTCAATCACATTACCTCAGGAAGTGAACAGAGCGATCCATTCACTCATCGCAGATTCCCGACCTTGAAAAGTTTAAATTAACATTTGGACTTATTACGACTCACTGTTATCTGTAGACGTACAATGTAATCCCAAAACGCCATGAATGTACAACAGATTCATTGGATTTCTACGGAGCTATTCGGACCGGTATGTAGTTTTCTCAATAAAATATCAGGACAAACATGGTGTGTCAGAGGAATGATCAGTTCATAAAAAACCATGATATAAAGACCACATTTTTCTAAAAAAGGAAGATGTGGTTTTTTTGTACCCCAAATCTTCTTAACTGCATCTCGTAACTACGAAAATGGAGGTTACGGATGAATCGCGGAAAATCCCCACCAATCAATTTAGACAAGTATCTTGTCGGAAAAGAACATCGTTACTGTACTTACAATGAAGGAGCAAGGCTTTACTGCATGAATTATTGGAGCTTTGTAACGTTCTGTAAGGAAGCAGGAGCAAATTTCAAGCTTCGTAAGACTGCACTTGTGGATCTGAACATTGTTGATAAGTACATTGAGGAGAATTTTAAAGAAGAATATGAAAGAGAGGTTTCGGAAATGGCTAGTAGAAGAAAGATTGAAGATTTAGCTGACGTTGTTAAGAAAGGCAAAAAGAAATATGTGAGATATGCAGAAGGAGCGGAGCTTTATTCCATTGGCCTGCATACTTTTGAGAATTTGGCAAAAGAAGCAAAGGCAACCCGTAAGGTAAAGGGCGTGGTTCTTTGCAACACAGAAAAGATAGATGCGTTTATCGAGTCATTTCAGGAATAGGAGGAAAAAGGGATGTGTAAGGTTATATCAGTTGCAAATCAGAAGGGCGGAGTTGGAAAAAACGTCACAAGTGTAAATTTGGGTATTGGCCTTGCAAGGGAAGGCTACAGAGTTCTGAATATCGATGCGGATCCTCAGGGATCCATAACCATCAGCCTTGGATGTGATGAGCCGGACAGACTTGATTATTCACTGGCTACAGCTCTTGTAAATATCATCAATGATGAGCCGGTGGATGTTGCGCAGGGACTTATCCATCACGCTGAGGGAGTAGACCTGATGCCAGGTAATATCGAGCTATCAAGTTTGGAAATCAGCATGACCGGTGTAATAAGCAGGGAAACAATCCTGAAAGAGTATGTAGATAAGGCCAGAGAGCAGTACGACTTCATTATTATCGACTGTATGCCATCTCTTGTAATGATGACCATAAGTGCTCTTGCCTGCGCTGATTCAGTCATAATTCCATGCCAGGCAGCCTATCTTCCTGTAAAGGGCCTTCAGCAGCTCATTAAGACCATAGGAAGAGTTAAGCGCCAGCTCAATCCAAAGCTTGAGATTGAGGGAATCCTCATAACTATGGTGGATAACAGAACCAATTATGCGAAAGATATAGCGGCTCAGATCTACGAGGTTTATTCCTCAAATATCAATGTATTTGAGACAGAAATCCCATTATCAGTAAGGGCTGCTGAGATAAGCGCTTCCGGAAGCAGTCTGTATCACTATGATCCTAAAGGAAAAGCGGCATTTGCCTACACTTCATTCATTAAGGAGGTTATGAACAATGGCACAAAGAGTTGGTCAGAAAGTAAAGCTATCTAGTATAGATGAGCTCCTCGGTGTTCCAAGCACCGAGGGGACTGTAGATCTCGATGTTTTAACAATATATCCCTTTGAAAACCATCCATTTAAGGTTGTTGATGATGAAAAGATGGATGAACTTGTAGAAAGTATCAAGGAAAGCGGAGTTCTCACTCCGGTTCTCGTAAGGCCGGATGATGAAGGCACCTACGAGATGATTTTAGGACACAGAAGACTCCATGCGGCTAAAAGAGCAGGACTACGGAAGATTCCGGCAATCATCAAGGAAATGACTAATGATGATGCGACCATTGCAATGGGTGATTCTAACATGCAAAGAGAGGTGATTCTCCCAAGTGAAAGAGCATATTCTCTCAAAATGAAGATGGATGCCATGAATCACCAAGGAAAACGTACAGATTTAACTTTGTCTACTGAGGAGACAAAGTTACACTCAGCCACAGAAGTAGGTGAATCTGTGGGGTTAAAAAGAGCTCAGGTTCACAGATATATCCGTCTTATTTATCTTATACCCAAACTGTTAGAAATGGTTGATGCAGGAAGATTAGCACTTCAGATGGGAGCAGAGATGTCTTACTTCAATAAAACATATCAGCAGTGGCTTTATGAGTATATTCACGAGAATGGAATGATTAAACAAGAGCAAATATTGGATCTCCGCCAATACCGTGATGATGATTCTCTCACCCAGGAACAGATGATAGACATTCTTATCCAGAAGAGATCCACACCACAAACCAGAAAGAAGATCCTTATCACTGAGCGCAAGCTCAACAAGTACTTCCCGGCATATTATTCACAGTCTGAGATTGAAAGAGTTATTGTCTCCCTCTTAGAACAGTGGAAGGCATCACAGGAAAGCGATGACAAATAACATGATGGAATACTTTTACAGCTCTCAGTCACAGCAGTTTGCATCCGTAGAGATTCCAAAGGAGCTGCTTACGGGGAAGAGTTTTTCTTCCCTGTCAGCTTCATCCAAAATGCTTTATGCAGTTCTTTTGGATATGATGAGCGAAGCAAAAACTCATAACTGGTTTGACGATGAGAACAGAGTTTATATCATATATCCACTCAGTAAGCTCCAGGAGGACATCAACTTCTCCAGGCACACGATTATCGATTGCATGAATGAACTTGAAGAATTCGGCCTCATATACAAGCTTCAGGTCAAAGGCAAGCCAAGCAAGATCTACGTTAAAAACTTTAATCGCAGACGCAGATTTCAACTCATTGGGTAGTGCAGAAATTGCACCACCTAAATCCATGGAACATCGTAGAAAATCATTGAAGGGAGGAAAAAAGAGTGAGCGAAAGAATCATTTTTGACTATTTCAGCGGTCAGGAATCAGAAATGCTTGCCTTTTACAGAATACCAAAGCTTTTGTTCACAAACGCCTATTTTAGCGGGCTTGACGCACTTGCTAAGACTCTTTATGGTCTTATGCTTGATAGAATGTCATTGCCCCTCAAAAATAAGTGGTTTGATGAGCTTCAGAGGGCTTATATATACTTTGCACAGCAGGAAGCCGCAGAAATGCTGGGTTGTGGCGAGGATAAGATCAGATGCCTCTTTAAGAATCTTGAGGAATATGGGCTTATAGAGCGCAAAAAGCAGGGCCAGGGGAAGCCCACCAAGATCTACCTCAAGAACTTTGCTTCCAAAGAAAATGAAGATGTTCAGACCTTGGAAAAAACAAGTTCAGGAACAGAAATGGAAATTTCAGACCCCGGAAATATCGGGGTCAAGACCACGGAAATTTCGGGTTCTAGACCAAGCGAAAATCCGGTTCTAGACCACGGGGAATCCGACCCTAATTATATTAATATTAATAATACTAAAAGAGATATAAATACTAATCATATCTCTTCGATGAAGAGCGATTTGAATGATGAGTATAACGCCTATGCAGAAATCGTCAGGGAGAATCTCTGCCTTGATACCATGCTTGAAAGATATCCTCATGATACAGAAATCATCGAAGGAATCTATGATCTGGTGCTTGAGACGGTTCTTTGCCAGAATCCAACAATCTGGATTTCCAAGAATGAGTACCCTACAAACCTGGTTAAGTCAAAGTTCCTTAAGCTAAATCATATGCATCTTGAGTACGTTATGGACTGCATGAGGGGAAATACTACCAAGGTACGCAATATAAAGAATTATCTGTTTTCAGCTCTTTTCAACGCTCCTACCACCATGGGCAGCTACTATCAGTCCGAGGTCAGCCATGATCAGGCCTGCATGGCAATATAAAAGATTGACATATGTGTTCGACACTCATATAATTAAAACATACAGAACAGCTCGACACTCATAGGAGGATAAAGATATGCCAAGAGTTAATTTATCACTTACACAGGACATGTATGACCGCATTGAGAAAGAGGCCAAGAAACAGAATATCACTGTTAACTACTACGTATGTGAGATGCTTGAGGAGCGCTTTGGTAAAAGAACTACCTACGACTACACAGTGGCAGTTGGCGAGATGATCAAGGAAGCCAAGAAGATGGATAAAGAGTTCACTCTGGCAGATCTTCCTACCTTTGCAGATGTTAATGAGATTCTTGTAGAGTACAAGATCAAGGAATCTCCTGCACAGGTAAGAGCACGCCTTGGCAAGATGTTCAACGAGGCAGTCAAGAAGGGCACAGCCAAGGGAATCGAGAGAGCCACAACAATAAAAGACGGAGAGGAGCAGCTCAAGTTCTATTGCAGAGCTGCAGTTTATGTGAATCAGTTTAACAAGCTGAAAAAATGAGGATAAGAATATGGCAGCTGTACTAGATATTTTTCTATTACCGTTTATGTTGCTTCTCAGGGTAGCAATGTACCTGATCAGAAGAGTTGATGTCACTAATTCCATTTTTATCGGAGCCATTCCTGTATTTCTTGTAAGGAACCAGGGCTATGATAAAGTAACCAACTGGATTATTTTCGGCATAACAGTGTTCTTTGCGCTTTTACTGCAGCATATGTTTGTAATTGCCAAGATTCTTGCTTCAGTTTTCAGCTGTATGACCATAGCTTTTCTGTGCTCTATCTGGAAGAACTATGACACTAAGGCAGCGCAGATGACCGTGGTTACAATTGGAACAATCATAGCTGCTATATGGAATCTGCAGTATTGGACAGATTTTTCAGAAAAGGAAGTTTGACACCTGCAACGTTACAGGTTATAATATTGATATGATAAAATCATTTGCACATAAAGGCTTAAAGGATTTTTATGAAACTGGCTCTAAGAAGGGGATTCAGCCAGATCATGCGCCTAAATTGGCAAGAATGCTTGACCGATTGGATGCCAGCATTAGTGCTCAGGATATGAATTTGCCAGGCTATAGATTGCATCCACTTAAAGGAGATAAGCAGGATATGTGGTCTGTCACGGTGAATGGCAATTGGAGAATGACTTTTTACTTTGAAGGTCAGGATGCATATCTTGTGGACTATATGGATTATCACTGAGGGAGGAGGAAAGATATATGACTAGAAGACCTACACATCCAGGAAATGTATTCTTGGAAGATGTGATGAAACCACTAAATATTACAGTTACTGATGCGGCTAGAATGCTTGGAGTCAGCAGAAAAGCTTTATCGGAGTTTGTTAATGAGAAAGCATCACTGAGTCCTGAGATGGCTATCAGAATAAGCAAGGCAACCAATACATCAGCAGAAAGCTGGATGAACATGCAGCAGAAACTGACACTGTGGATTGCACAGCAACACGAACCGTCAAATGTAATACCATTTCCTCTGGATGCAGTAAAAGAGGGATGATATTTTATACTACACGTATAATGCAATATAAAGAATGATGTGTTACTATACGATATAGAAAGAGAGAAGCGGAGCAAAAATAAAAGCTCCCGGAAAGGAAAAACAGAGACATGACAACAATGAATCGCAATTATTACCTCTATAGCGAAAGTTATAAATCATCACTCCAGAGCAAATCAGAGTGGATGTTTAATTTCATGCGCTCATTTAGAGATAGGCAAATGCGAGAAAATGTTGTTAGGCAAGGATCCTGATAGATAGGATTAGGCTTATAGATGAACATGAACTGCGTACCGCTTACCTTTAGATGAGGCAAGCGGTATTTTTTTATGCAGAGTTGGCTCAATTGGTACAGCAGCGGTCCTGAAAACCGCCATCCTTAACGGGTATCTGGGTTCGAGTCCCAGACTCTGCGCTCATAGATTCGTGGTGTAATTGGATGCGTGGTCTCTGGGGGAGACCGAGCTACGCATTCGGACGTCGCGAAGCGAGGACGCAGCAGTCCCAAAACTATGCACGAGTGGCAAAGTTGGTAGACGCACCTGACTTAGGATCAGACGCGGTAACGCATGTGGGTTCGAATCCCACCTCGTGTACTTGGCTAAGGCCAGAAAGGAGTCGAAAATGACACAGAATATTCCAGCAATCAATATGATTGCTACGGGACAAAGAATTACAGATTTAAGAGTGGCTGCCGGTATGTCTGTTAGGGATTTACAGGATGTGTTCGGATTTGCTACTCCACAGGCAATTTACAAGTGGCAGCATGGAACTGCCATGCCAACATTGGACAATTTGATTGTTTTAGCAGCTGTTTTTGGAGTTGCTATGGATGACATTATTGTTGTTGATGGGGAATGGCTTTATGCCCAAAGTGCATAAATTGAATATAGATAAGCAGGCGTGAAAGCGCCTGTACAAGGTCCCATAGTCTAATGGTTCAGGACACTGGCCTTTCACGCCAGAGATACCGGGTTCAAGTCCCGTTGGGATCATATGCCTTCTTGGTCTAATTGGTTAGGACGTCAGCCTCTCAAGCTGGAGATGTCGGGTTCAAGTCCCGCAGGAGGTATTATGGGTGGGTACGCCTAGAAGCGAGGGCAAGAGTCTGTAAAACTCCCACATTTGAAACACCGCAGGTGCAAATCCTGCTCCACCCACTATAATTTGCCGTGGTGGCCGAGTGGTAAGGCACCTGATTGCTAATCAGCGGTTTCCTTCACGGGAAGACAGGTTCGATCCCTGTTCACGGCGCTGTGTCATCCGATGACACTATACAAATTGGTTCGGTAGGACGATAATACAAATGTAACAAAGATGTGGAGCTGCCAGAGCGCAGCGGAAAGATAAGAGGAAGATTTTTAAGATGTACTACGTAACTATCAACAAGCAATTTAATAACAAACAGTTTATGCAGTTCTGCAAAAATCAGAAGTGCTTTGTTAGTTATGCAAATTGCAAGTTGGTGGATAGTGGTCCTGGATCCGTAAGATGATGGATGATCCGGCGCATTAAAAATAGATTAGGTCAAAAGATCCTAAACCACTTAGCTTGCAAGGTTAAGTGGTTTTTTAATGCGAAAAAGGAGATTAGAAAAATGGATTATCCAGTTATTGATATTGAAGGGACAGGAATACATATTAGAGATTTGATCAGAGAAAGCGGACATACAGTTACAGAGGTTTCGGAATACCTGGGAACGAGTACTTCTCTTGTGTATAGATACATAAGAGGAGAGGCCCTTCCAAGCATAGATAGGATTGTAGCTCTTTCTGTATATCTTGGAGTTTCTATCGATGACATCATAGCAGTTGAGTAAGACTGCATCCTACGGTATGGGGTAATGGTAGCCCACAGGACTTTGATTCCGGTAGTCTCAGTTCAAATCTGAGTGCCGTAGTAAGACGTAGTAGCCAAGCTGGAAAGGCTCCGGACTGCAACTCCGGGATCGTGAGTTCGAATCTCACCTATGTCTCTTAGGACTTGTAGCTCAAATGGTAGAGCAGGGGACTGAAAATCCCCGTGAGGCGGTTCGATACCGTCCAGGTCCACTATGCTTCCTTGGCAGAGCGGATATGCACCGGCCTTTTAAGCCGAGAGATGCGGGTTCAACCCCCGTGGGGAGCACTAAGCTGTTGTAGCTCAGTTGGAAGAGCAACGGTCTCTTAAACCGAAGGTCGTGGGTTCGAGCCCCACCAGCAGCATCAATGCGGCATAGTTCAATTGGTAGAGCGCCTGACTCAGGAAGTTACAGGTTCGAGTCCTGCTACCGCAGTTATGGACATATAGCTCAATCGGCAGAGCATCCGGCTGTTAACCGGAGGGCTGTGGGTTCAAGTCCCTCTATGTCCGCTATACCTGAATAGCCCAGCAGGCAAGAGCATCTGTTTCATACGCAGAGGGTCATTGGTTCGATTCCAATTTCAGGTACTATTGGAATTATAACAATGATGAGTGGGGTGTAGGCTGACTACACCCCAAAAAGAACAGTTCATTAGTTTTTGTTTTACTCCTTTGTATTCACATATAATAGAGGATTAGTGCTTTTTAGAAAACGAACGGAGTTAATAACATCATTCATGTACATGGTTTTGAAATATAATGGACATTCAGTGTATTCTTGTGCATATTGATCATTTTTTATATGTGCGTAAACTTTATTATACTGGTCTACTGTATCTTTGAAATCGCTATATATTTTTCTTGGCCATATACTTCCTTCCAAGTAGAAGATAGCTATTGGAATGAATTTATACCAGTCAAGAGCCTTTTTATTTGCTTCTTCTTTTGAAGCTTTTCTTTCCTTTACTTCAGTGTTTATCCATTTTTCCCTTAATTCAGAAATTGTATTCAGGATGTGATAATATTCTCGTATAGAAATATTTACATCGAGTTTTTTCATTGCTTCTTGGATCATATTTATCTCTTCTTCAAATAATCCATATTCCTCAGCAATTTTAGCTAGGTTTTCATCCATTTCGTTTATGCTTTCAAGATAAACTCTCTTGTCTACATATTTCTTTAAGTAGTTTTGAGGTTTGTTGAAGCCAGCATCTGTAATTGCTTTTAAAACAACTTCCTCATCAATAGCATAGACTATATGTACATTTTCACAATCGTCGATTAGCTGAATGGATTCCAAAAATGACATTACTGCATTTTTATTACATCTGTCCAATTCGTCTACAACAAAGACAAAATGGTATTCCTTCCAGAGTTTCAATATCTTATCTATATTAGTCTTCACTACGGATTTATATCCAAGCTTTTCAGCATAATCCTTCTTTGACGGAGTGAAGTAATTATCTCTGCCATTATAAAGATCTACTAATTGGAATAAAATCGGATTAAAAAATTTGAATAAGAATAATATCCCAATTAAAACTACTATTACATCTGTGAACTGCTTAATGTCTTCTTCTTTTAATCCCATTAACTTAGCTGTTATTCCTGTTAGTCCTAGGCAATACAATTGCCATATTGCTATGGCAAAGACAATTAAATATATTACCGGATATACCAATTTGGACGATAGTCTGCTAAAAAAGCGGCAAATGTGATGCCAACAGCATCGGAAAAAATTTTTCTCACAAGCAGTTTTTTCCATCTCAGTGAGAAAATATGTCCAGATTTTTTCGCTATCACTGTACTCGGTTGCTTTCAGATTGACTATTTTTATTTTCTTTTCATTGCATAGTTCTTTTTTTATTTGTTCTAAAAATGTTGATTTTCCTGTTCCCCATTCACCGAAAATACCAACTGTTTTTACCTTATCTGTCTTTATCAGCGCTGCTATCTGTTTGGATTTCTCTTCCCTATCAAGTTTATCTGAAATACTTTTGCATTGCTTATGTATGATTTTATGATACGCCTTTGACACGTCTGTAAGATAAGTACTATAAAATCTATCCATCTGGTCGTACTTCGACGCTTTACTTTCATTTAAATAATACGCATCTTCGAGTATTTTTACATATTCATATCTATCATCATATTCAGATTGATAGGGATTTTCATTTTCTTCTTCTATGCACGCATCATCATAGGCTTGTTGCTGAGCTTCTTCATATTCATCTAGTTCCTCTTTTTCCTCGAGATACTTGGTTTTACTTTGTTCCTTAATAATCTCGAGGCTCTCTCTGTCAATGTCATTGTCCTTTTTTTGCGTCGCTGAATTATTATTCATGTTAACCTCCCAATTGTTCATAAAAAATACAATTTATTATAATTGAAAAATAGCTCTACTACCATATATTAAGGAAGATCAGATACTATAAATACTGATGATATGGCATTACAAGGACTATTTAATTGAGAGGATCAAAAAGCTATACCAAGTTAAGATTAAGAATTATCTGAACGTGGTATAGAGGTTGTTCATCCCGACGCTCAAATCTTTATCGTAAAAATGGCGTAAAATCAACAGTTCAGGTAGGTAAGGTCGAGATTTACGACCAAATAAGAGAACACGTTTGAAAATAAGACTTCAATAATGGAGTCTTATTTTTTTAATAATGAATGTGGAGTAATGTATTGAAAATGTTCCACGCGTTATACTATAATATAATTTAGTATGGAGGGAACATATGTATGGACAAGGATATTAAAACTTATTCAATGAGTATTAGAGTTAGTCAAGAAGAATTGGATAAATTGAAACTTGCAGCTCGACTTGAAGCTTATGCTTCTTATAGTGAGTTTGTTCGTCGAACTGCGCTTTTAGAGGCTTCAAAAATAATAAACGAGAATAAGACGGAGGAGAAAAACTAAATGGCTAAAACAGTTATTACAGTGCCAGATGGCAAAATATGTGATTACATTGATGGTAAATTTCGTCAAGATACTCCAGAGGAATATGTACGACAGACCATTGAGAAAAGGCTTATTAATGAGCATAATGGATAAAATAATTAGCCAAAAAATTTCATCCCCTAAATCAATCCCTGAGAATGGAAATATATATCTATAATCTTTATACTTTACATTCGAGTGAGGAAGAATAATGCGATTCGAGGAATATATTCAAGAAGTTGAATTGATAAAGAAACAAAACAATGTTGAGTATGATTTTTATAACATTGTTGCCCCGTTGGTTAAATGTTGTGTATCAAACTATTCTGTTAGAGATGTTAGTCAGAGAAAAAGAACTACGTCTGAAATTGAAAGGCTATTTTGGGGAATTGCTGGATTCCCCGATTTTGTGGTTTTGGATAAGGAGTATAGTTCTTCATCAGACAATGATAAAGAAGTAATTCATGGTGTTATTGAAGCTAAGTATATTGGAAAGCCTTTGTTAAAGCAAAAAGCTGATAGATTACAATTAGCTGGCCATATACTAAGCTTTGGTCTTGTTATTTATACAAATGGGTATGTTTGGAGAATATATAGTAAAAGTATAAAATTAAATGAAGAGCAGGTTCATGAAATAGAAAACAAATCATATTATGATACAAGAGGTGATAGTAAGGAGGCTAGAGAAGCTACAAAGGAAATAAATAAGTGGCTTGAAGATTTTGGTTTTTCTGCATTTACTTACAAGGAATATATCTTGAAAGATGATAAAGCAGTATGGAAAGAAAATGTATGGAATGAATTACAAAATGATCTTATTTCTGTACTGAATTATTAGCATCACCACAAAATACCACAAAATGCAGCTCTAACGTCACAAAATATCACGCCATGCAGATTCCAATCAGTTTTTTGATATGATATTGTTATAATGCACCAAGGAATGTGAGACACAGAAGCCTTACAGCCGGGGTGCATTTCTTTTGCGCAAAAGAATACAGGATAAATGAACGTCAATTTGTAGCTTATAGGGCTGCAGGTTGGCGTTTTTGTATGCCTGACAATAACAAATCATATGGAGGAAATAATAGTGGATTTTGAAACATTTAAAGAAGAGCTGAGAGAGGATGTGAAAAGAGCCCTTGAGGAAAAGACGGATACAGAGTATTCTGTGGAACTCCATACTCAGGAAAAGATGAATGAGACTTATGAGGCTCTCACAATCAAGCCTGAAGACAGCGAGATCGGAGTTAGCCTTAACACGGATACGCTTTTCAAAGCCTATTCAGAAGGCATGGACTACGACCATATCGTTTCTGAGACTGTGGGCAGAGCGGAGAGCGCTCTTGCCAACCGTCCGGATTTCAATATTGATGCCTTCAAAGATTACGACAAGATGAAGGGAACACTGGCTATGGAGGTTGTTTCTGCTGAGAGAAATGCAGATATCCTCGAAAGTGTTCCTCATAAGAACATGGAAGACATGGCTATTGTGTATCGTTTTGTCGTAGCTCAGGAAGGGGGCAGAAACTGGCTCAATTCTTGTTACAAACAAGATGCTTGATGAGTACGGAATTACTCCTGAGCAGCTTCATGCTGATGCAATGAAGAATGCACCTGAGGTAAGACCTATGGAGATCAAAGGTATGGGCGAAGTCCTTGCACAGCAGATGGGAGTAGAGAATCTTGAGGATCTTGGTCTTAATGTGCCTCCTGAACAGGAGCAGATGTATGTTGCGTCTGTAAAGGGTAATGCACATGGTGCTGGTGTTCTTGCTTATGAAGACTTCATGGATAAGGCTGCAGAAAGAGCAGGCGGAGAGTGTCTTGGACTTCGCTGGGAAGATCTTGATTTTGAGAATCGCGCCATAAGCGTGAACCACAGCCTGGTCCATCGTCAGTTTGAGGAGGGCGGTGAATCACTTCATATCAGCACTCCCAAGACCAAGGCAGGAACAAGAACCGTACCGATGATAGAGCAGGTCTACGAGGCATTCCTTGAAGAGTACCAGCTCCAGCAGATCACAGGATTCTGCACACAGGAGATTGAAGGGTATTCAGGATTTGTTTTTGCAAGCTCCAATGGCTCAATCACATTACCTCAGGAAGTGAACAGAGCGATCCATTCACTCATCGCAGATTCCCGACCTTGAAAAGTTTAAATTAACATTTGGACTTATTACGACTCACTGTTATCTGTAGACGTACAATGTAATCCCAAAACGCCATGAATGTACAACAGATTCATTGGATTTCTACGGAGCTATTCGGACCGGTATGTAGTTTTCTCAATAAAATATCAGGACAAACATGGTGTGTCAGAGGAATGATCAGTTCATAAAAAACCATGATATAAAGACCACATTTTTCTAAAAAAGGAAGATGTGGTTTTTTTGTACCCCAAATCTTCTTAACTGCATCTCGTAACTACGAAAATGGAGGTTACGGATGAATCGCGGAAAATCCCCACCAATCAATTTAGACAAGTATCTTGTCGGAAAAGAACATCGTTACTGTACTTACAATGAAGGAGCAAGGCTTTACTGCATGAATTATTGGAGCTTTGTAACGTTCTGTAAGGAAGCAGGAGCAAATTTCAAGCTTCGTAAGACTGCACTTGTGGATCTGAACATTGTTGATAAGTACATTGAAGAGAATTTTAAAGAAGAATATAATATATGGACTGTTTACATGTCTTGTGGTGGCTTTTTCTGCTATGTATGGGATAAAAAAGTGCCTATGTTAACAAGATATACCGCAGTTGCTGTGGGAGTTGGGATAACAATAATATTTAACTTTTTAAGCTGGATGGTTATTGACTAAACACTTTTATAAAACTATTTGCCATTGGGTATCACAAATTACCTGATGGCTTTTTATTTTGATGAAAAGAGTGATTTAGTGTGCATGTGAGTAGCTTAAATCATGTAAATAATAATTTATTAATCCATCATTAAACTACTAAAAAACAGGTCAAATGATTGCGATTATGCGTTAAAATATAGATGGCGATTTGAAAAGTATTGTCATAACGAGGAGGGCTATATGAGATATTTAGAGGATCCAATTAGGGTTGAATTAATCGCTGAAACACAGGATGACTATAAAGATATAAAGAAAACTATATATGAGCTCAATAAGCAGATTGATATGTTATCGCCTAAGGCGGATAATCTGGATTATTTCGTTGCAGTAGCTTCGGGCATGTTGTGCGGTATGATTGATATTTTGTGGGTTGGAGATTTTGATATTGTTAGAGGCCGTGATATCGCGAGTGACGAAATTGAAAAATTCGTGAATAAAACAGCGGGATTGCTTGGCTGTAAAGATGATGATATTGCTAAATCTGTAAAGTTTTTGGAGAAATTTGGTATCCCCGGAGATGGAAACACACCTGATTTTGGAGGCGGTTTGCAACATCATTTGAGGGATTTCGGGCACCATCCAACAGTAGTAGGATTATTCTTTTCACTGTTGACTCAATTTACTGAAATGTCATATGGAACTGATACTTTTGGGAAATTTATAGTGGTTCCGGTTCCTGAGAAAAGTAAAGTGTTTATTGGTAAAAATATAGCAGATAAGCTTTTTCGAGGAACTATTATTTGGTTTTTTCATCTTGTGAGTGACATGGCTGGTTCAAGTAGTACTGCTGGAAAAGGAGGTGGAACAGGCATTCCTGGTCCAATACTATCTCTGGCTAAAGAAATATCGGCGATTCCTGGAATGAATAAAACTATAGGAGATGAACAGACATTATCAACTTTTCTATCTAAGGCATTTAATGGAACCCTATTTGCACAGCATGATGAAGTTGGAAAAATAATAAAAGGTTCTGAGATAAAAATGGATTTTCGAGGAGAGTTAGGTTTACTGGAAGAACTTGGAAGACAAGCTATTCCGGTTATTGCAAATGAGTGTATTGTACGAGCTTTTTATTTCATAAGACGACTGGCAATTGAGATAAAGGAAAAGAAAATATCTAAGATTGATGATTTTTCAAAATTGGATTGGGAGGCTATTAAGCCATATGGTAATCCAACAATAACTAGGATGTTGACAATAGCGACGGGAGTGTTTACCGCAATAGATGTAACTGAAGCGGTGGCTACGCAGAAATATTTTATTTCTATTAACTACATTGGAATTGGGCGATTTACAGTTGCGTTAGGTGCTGAAGCAATAAATCTTCTTAAGGTTAGGAATATAAAGAAGATTAAGAATATGTATGAAGAAATAGATAGATTCATATATGAGAACAATGTCTATGAAAGGATTGGAAAAGCTATGAATTATGATAAATTTGGCCTTACGCTTGAGCAGACTGAGATATTGTACAATATAGAGCTTCAAAAGACGTTACATGATATTGAATGTACGACAATTCCAGTCAAAGGGGATAAAGTTGTTGGCTTAAAGAATGAGTGGATAAATGAATGGAAAGAGTTTATGGAATTGGGATTTCCAGGATTTGTTGGTGATGAAAGTGCTGTTTTACATTGGTATGAAAAAGATGAACTTATGGCTCTTATAAAAAAGAATGAACCTAAGGGAACATGGTATCGATTGGTGCTTTTGGAAGCTATGCTTTTTGAACCATATTATGTTCTGAGTCTTGAGAAAAATAAGAAGGGTGAGGATGTTCCAAGCAAAAAATATAACGACTTAAATAATCCAATAAATGGATTTAAAAAAGGTGAAGGAGATAAATTCATTGAGGAGAATTACTCTTGTGCATATTACCAGGCAGGTTATATAAAACGGATAAGGAAAACGTATGACAAAGTTATTATTGAGTTGAATGAAGTGTTGAAGACGGCGTTGCAGAGTCTTGGTATTGCAGCTGCTATAGCTTTTGCGGCAGTGCTTGCAGCAGGGATGTTTGCTCCGGCAATTGCGGTGGCATTAGTAGGCTCAAATTTCGCTGGCTTAAATGGTGCGGCATTAACAAGTGCTTGCTTGGCATATATTGGTGGTGGAGCGGTTGCTGCAGGTGGCTTAGGAATGGCAGGGGGAACGATGGCGATTGTTGGAGGAAGTGCTATTCTTGGAGCTGGTGTTGGTGCTGGTGTTGGAGGAACGTTTGGCGCTAGAGGATTACTTACTGAAAAGACCGCAATATTGGAATCAGCTAAACTGATGACTGCAGTTAGAGAGATTTTTCTAAATGATGAGCATGATATGGAGTATTCTACAGCAGTTTTAGAACAGTATGTTTCTCGAATTGCGGATATGGAAAAAGAACTTGTGGATCTTCGGCTGAAGGAAGAGCTTGTTGATAAAGAAGAAAAAAAGAATATCAAGAGGCAAATTAAAGAAATAGAAGATCCTGTACATGCAATGAAGATAGCCATGAAGGGGATGAATAAGTTCAATAGCTCTTTTGAGGCAGGATTGCTTTTAGAGACAAAATAATATATTACCGTTGAATAATAATCTCCCAATGCTTCAATATATTGAGAAACATTGGGAGGTTGTTTTACCCTGAATTATTTTGTATCATAGCTGCAATATGGAATCTGCAGTATTGGTACGGATATGAGAGAGAATTGTAAAAGCGCATTTTCTAACAGTGCGCTTTTATGAATTCCGGACGCGTTATGAAATTGCTTCCTCATCTATTTCTGGGTTATTCCAGACTGTCAATATGATCTTTTATGATTTTTGCACATTCTTCTGTACGATCCATGTATATTGCATGTTTACCATGTAAAGGAACATACTCACATTTTCCGATTTTTTCTTCTAATGGAGTCCAATATGTTTCTTTGAATTCAGGTTTTTCATCAAAGGAATATGTAGCATCAATAAAGAGCTTGGGAATATCGTTTGGCTTTAAATTGTCCAGAACAGTTTTAGCATTTTGGTATTCTAAATTTACTTCAGACATATTTGCGTGTGAACCTGTTGTTTTTGAAAACATATAGACATTCATATCAAGTTCTTTATTGGTCATACTATCAATATCAGCAAGAGCTCCATACACTGATTTCATAAAAATTGATTCAAGACCAACTTTTTCTGCTACATTAAGTGCATACCACTTCTTTTTCTCTTTGCGGTTTTTTTCTTCGTCTATATAGGTGCAAAGTGAACCATCCATAAATATTACATCTTCAATTTCATCCGGATATTTGTTCTGCCAATAAGTTGAATAAAGTCCGCCGATTGAGTGTGCAAGCAAAATATAAGGACCTTCCTCGTCCATATTTTTGAGAACCGTTCTATAATCTTCCACAATCTGTTCTACGGTACGGTCAGTTTTTGTATCTTCACTGAAACCATAGCCCGCTCTGTCTATAAATATAAGCTGATTATCCTTTTCAATATCTTTCGTCATATTTCGCCATGCAAAATTCATGGTGCCGTCATTAAGTCCCGAACAGCATACTATTTTGTGCTTTCCGTTTTCGTTTCCGACTTTTAATGCGTTTAGTTTATATTCTCCTGCGGATACCAAATTACAATATCCGTCATTTTTCAACTGGCTCATTATATTATGCGCTTTAAGCCTGTAGTAAATAGATGTGATCAATAAAAGAACAATCACAATTCCCAGAATTATTGCAAGACCTTTGCCTATTATTTTTAATACCTTCATACCATTTTCTCCATTTTCTTACTGCATTCAGTATACTATGTGTGTCGTAGTACTACGTCTATCGTAGTATACTACTACGGTATATATGGTATGTCAATACTTTATTTTGGCGTATGTAGCTGTTTGGGATAAAATATATATTATTATTGAGAATGAAGGATAAATAATTGTAAACGTCAATGAAAAAGTTTACCACTCGCTAACGAATTAGTTTACCACCACGCTAGCGAAAAACTTTACCATTTTATCCTTTTTCGCTGGTGAATAAGTTTACCAGTAGCGCTGATGAAAAAGT
>JAEEGK010004156.1_pt1 | contig 35674 bp, 32 predicted proteins | sample 8958771 | NCBI WGS metagenome assembly JAEEGK01 (sample SAMN16246547, study PRJNA631951) | gut metagenome | biome: gut microbiome; feature: rumen; material: SC-attached | host: Bos | place: Iran: Karaj | collected 2018-10 | reverse complement strand
GTTTACATAGATACCGTTCTCAAGTCCCATGCCGACGAGGATGTCCTTAGGAACGTTCTCAGCGCGGACTCCGAAATACGGCAGGGGATTGCCGTTCAGGAGCTTTAAGAGCAGAGTCTTTACGCTGTTGATATAGATAGCGCTGACCGTGATGCGCTCACCCTCGGAGTCGGGGACGATAAGCCCGACAAGCTTGCCCGCGAGGTCGATCACGATGCCGTCCGAGCCCGCGCCGGAAACGATATCCGTCGTGAATCCGAACTGCACGCCGTCGACGAAATACTTTGTAATGCCCGTATGAGCGACAAAGCCGAACTCCACCGCACCGTAGTAGCCGTTGGGCCGGCCGAGCGCGATAACCGGCTCGCCTTCGGTCACATTGTCCGAATCTCCGAGCGATACATATTCGCAGGTCGCCAGTGTCGAAGCGCTGATATCGGTCAGCTCGACCGCGATCACCGCCAGTCCCGAATCGGGATCCGCCATGTATATCTGCCCTTCCGCGACCGCTCCGTTGCGGAATTCTATCTCTATCCTGTCCGCTGATGAAAATACGTTGTATTCGGCCAGGATCAGCAGCTCGACTCCGTTGTCCGCGACGAGTATGCCGGTCCTCTCGGTCCTGGTCTCGATGCTCTCATCCATCCAGTTTACGCCGCTGGTTACGGCATAGACCCTTACGAGCGACTCTCCGGCCTTGCCCGCGATCGTCCGCATCTGCGAGATCATCTTCAGATAATCCGCGATCGGATCCGCCGCGGGTATATCCGTAGGACTGGGCTCTGTCCCGGTATCGGGCGCAGGCGTCGGTGTCGGAGGCTCGGTCGGCGTGGGTGACGGCTCTTCGGTCGGGTCCAGCACAACCGGGATCACGGTAGGCGTGGGCGACGGCGTAGGTGTCGGTGACTGTGTCACCGGCGACGTAGGCGTAGGCGTGCCGCCGAATGTGACTGGGCTCCTGCCGTTTGAGCTCTCAACAGGCGTAGGCGTCGGTGTCGGTGTAATGCCGAGTATCTTGTTTACCGCGCCCTCGGACGCGACAAACACCAGCCTCGACAAAAAACCGAACAGTACCGCGGCCACGACAGTCAGCGCTATTATCGCTATGACCTTCTTGGCCTTTTTCCTGTTCTTCGGTTTGATCTTCTGCTCAACGTAATTGAAATCTTTGTCGTTATTGTCCATCTCTTCTCCGTCCGGGCAAACCGATCTGCCCGCCCCTTATGTGAACCCCGGATTACCTTATGTCTCGCTCAGAGTCAGTGAAAACGTAAATTCCGTTCCCACTCCCTCGGTACTTATAACGCTGATATTCTCATCATGCGCGGATATGACCTCTTTGACGATGGACAGGCCGAGGCCCGTTCCCTTCTTGTCCTTTCCGCGCGAGGAATCGGCTTTGTAAAACCGCTCCCATATGCGCTTTACGCTGTCCTTCGGAATACCGATCCCGTGGTCCCTGACTCTTATCAGCACCTTATTGCCTTTTTCCTCCGTCTCGATCTCGATCCTCGAGTCGGAATTGGAAAACTTGATCGCATTGTCGGTAAGATTGTAGAGAACCTGCTGGATGCGGCTCATATCCGCATCGACAAAGGTCTCCATCGCTGCGAACTCCAGCTCTATCACGATCTTCCTGCTGCGGCAGATGCCCTCAAAAGCGGCCGCGACATTCCTGATGACCTTATTGATGTCGAAGCTCGTTATATCGAGCATCAGGCCCTTGTTGTCCATCCTGTTCAGATCGAGCAGGTTCGAGGTGAGCTTTGTTAAACGGTCCGCCTCGAAAAGGATGATATCAAGATATTTGCCCTGCAGCTCATACGGTATCGTTCCGTCCTTCATCGCCTCCGCGTAGCCCTTGATCGAGGTCAGCGGCGACCTGAAATCGTGAGATATGTTCGCAATGAATTTTTTCTGGTAATCGTCGACGTTTTTGACCTCTCCGACCATGTAGCTGATCGAATCGGCCAGACTTCGTATCTCGTCGTGGCTCTTGACGTTCATCGGATAGTCATAATTGCCCTTGGCGTACTCGATAGCGGCGTTCCTGATCTTTCTGGTAGGGTAAACGGCCAGGAAATAGATCCCGACGAACGCGATGAACAGTACGCCGGCTATGATCAGCAGACCCATATTGATGACGTCCATGTAAATGACGGCATCCCTGTCCACCTTCGACTGCGGCACGAAAATGCAGACATAGCCTTTGACCGCGTAATCATAGATAACCGGCTCGCAGAAGCACATCATCGGCTCCGCGAATACCCCGGATATCTCCACCCCGTCGTTAAATGACGAGGCAAACAGCATGTCCGCCTGATCGCTGACATTGAGCAGGGCTTTGCTGCGTGTATCCGCTAGCACCGCGGCTTTACTGTTGACGAGCCATATCCTGGCATCGATCAGCCTGTCGATCAGCTCAAGCTGCCTTTGTATGTCGCCCAGATCGACATAAGAAGAAAAATAGTATTCGCTGTATTCGTCCGCGATCCTTCGCACATGCTCGGAATACTGCGGCTTCATTTTCTCGTAAACTGCTTCCTCGACCATCCGGTTTCCGAACAGATTGACCAGAACGAAAATGACCAGAATGGTGACAAGGAAGCAGATTGTTACCTTTAACGGTAATTTCACGGCTTACCCTCTCTTAAGAATGTCAGCATGCTGAACCTGTAACCCCGTCACCGGGTCTCATCTTGTTTCGAACCTGTAACCGCGTCCCCATACGGTTCCGATAGCCCAGTTGTCATGATCGTGTATCTTTTCCCTGAGTCGCTTGATATGGACGTCGATGGTCCTTGAATCGCCCACGTAATCGTAATCCCAGATCAGCTCGAGCAGCTTGTCCCTCGAAAATACCTGATTGGGATGCGAAGCCAGGAAATACAGGAGCTCCAGCTCTTTGGGCGGCATATCGACCACATGGCCCATATATGTCACCTGATAGTTCGTAAGGCTGATCACGAGGTCGGGATAGCTCACCGAATCCTTGTCGGCAGCGGCCTCTTCGGCCTTTTCCTGCGTCCTGTTCCTGCGCAGCACCGCCTTGACGCGCGCCACGAGTTCCTTTGAATCGAAAGGCTTTACCATGTAATCGTCGGCTCCGAGCTCGAGGCCCAAAACCTTGTCAAAGGTCTCGCCCTTCGCCGAGAGCATGATGACCGAGCAGTCTCCGAGCTTGCGTATCCTGCGCAATACCTCGTAGCCGTCGATCCCGGGCAGCATGATATCCAGCAGTATCAGATCGGGCTTGTATGTCCCGTATCTTTCTACAGCTGTCTCACCGTCCGGCACGATCTCGGTATCGAAGCATTCCTTCATCAGGTACAATGAGATCAGCTCCGCGATGTTCGCGTCGTCATCAACTATCATGATCCTCTGTTTGTCAGACATGTAAACTCCGTTCTGTGCTTATTCCTTAAAAGTTACGATCGTAACGCCCCTGTCGCCCTCGCCGAACTCTCCGAGCCGGAAGGACTTGACGTATTTGAGGCTGCGCAGATGCCTGTGCACCGCGTCGCGGAGCGCTCCCGTGCCCCTTCCGTGAATGATGGAAACCTGCGGAAGATGCGCAAGATACGCGTCGTCGAGATACTTATCGATCACCGGCAGCGCCTCGTCCACGCGCATGCCGACGATGTTGCAGTCAATGCCTACGGTCATGGACTTCGAAACCGCTATCTGTCCCGCGCCTGTTTTCTTTCTTTCAACAACCTCGGGCTCAGCCTCGGCAAATTCGATATCTTTGATATTGACCTGAGTGCGCATCGCGCCGAGCTGGACCGCGAGCTCTCCCTTCGCGTTCAGGAGCGAGCAGACCTTACCCTTCAGGTTCATCGTGCGCACGAGCACGGTGTCTCCGATCTTGAGGTCCTCTATGCTGCGGCTGTCATCACTCTGTTTCTTAGGCTTGGGCGCCTTTATCGCCAGCTTTTCGTCGGCGGCGCCGAGCTTCTCGCGCAGGCCCGCTCTTTCGGCCTCAAGCTCCTTTACGGACATTCCGGCGGCACCTAAGCGGTTTACCTTGCGGATCGTCTCGTCGGCGTAATCCTTGGCCTTCTGGAGTATATCGCGCGCCTCTTCGTTCGCGCGGCGCAGGACTTTATCCTTTGCAGCGTCCAGGCGCTCGTTCTTGGCTTCGAGCTTATCGCGCAGTACCTGGGCATCGACCATGGCCTTTGCGGCGGTCTCGTTCTTTTCCTCGAGTTCGAGTCTGGCCCTGTCGAGCTCGCTGATGATATCCTCAAAGCTCCTGTCGCGCGTGCCGATAAAGCTGTTGGCCATATCGATGATCTCGTCGTTCAGTCCGAGCTTTTTAGAGATCGCGAAAGCGTTTGATTTTCCGGGCATGCCGATCAGCAGCCTGTAGGTGGGGCTCAGTGTCTCCACATTGAACTCGCAGCACGCGTTGCTGACACCGGGCGTCGAGAGCGCGAACAGCTTCAGCTCGGCATAATGGGTGGTCGCGATCACGTGCACGCGCCTGTTGTGCAGATAGGTAAGTATCGCCTGCGCGAGCGCCGCGCCTTCGGTGGGGTCGGTTCCCGCGCCGAGCTCGTCGAACAGCACGAGCGAATGCTCGTCCGCCTGCGAGAGGATCGATACGGTATTGGTCATGTGCGATGAAAATGTCGAGAGGCTCTGTTCTATGCTCTGCTCATCACCGATATCCGCGTAGATCTCTGTGAACGCGCAGAGTTCCGAGCCCTCGAACGCGGGAATATGCAGTCCCGACTGTCCGAGCATCGCAAAGAGTCCGACGGTCTTTAGAGAAACCGTCTTACCGCCGGTGTTGGGGCCCGTGATCACGAGCATCGAGAAATCGCCGCCGAGCCAGATGTCTATCGGCACGACCTTTCTCGGGTCGATCAGCGGGTGACGGCCCTTTTTGATGTTGATATAGCCCCTGTCGTTGAATACGGGCTCGCTCGCCTTCATGTCCTTTGCGAGCATCGCTCTGGCGAAGATATAGTCAAACTCCGCGAGAGTCTTTATATCGTATTTGAGCTTCTCAGTCTCGGGGAAGAGCATGCCGCTCAGGTTCTCGAGGACCTTTTCGATCTCCTCTTTTTCGAGGATGGCCAGTTCTCTGAGTTCATTGTTCAGTTTAACGACCGCCATCGGCTCGATAAAGGTCGTGGAACCGCTCGAGCTCTGGTCGTGTATCATGCCCGCGAACTGGTTCTTGTATTCGGATTTGACGGGCAGGCAGTATCTGCCGTCGCGCATCGTGATCAGATTGTCCTGAAGCACGATCTGCGTGTCTTTTGAATTGACGATCTGATTCAGCTGGTCGCGTATCTTGTCGTTCGTCGATTTGATCCTGCGCCTTACGGATTTGAGTCCGGGGCTCGCATCGTCCGCGATCTCCTCCTCGGAAATGATGCAGCGTATGATCTCGCTGCTGATCACCGAAAGCGGCTCTAACAGCTCAAATCTCTCGGTCAGCGAATCGGGCTCCGCGCCCTCCTCCGTCCTGCCGTAGGACTTTACCCTGAGCACCGCGGTAAGTACCGAACTGATATGCAGCAGCTCGCCCGCGCCCAGGCACGAGCTGACCTCCAGTCTCATGATCGAAGGTCTGATGTCATGTATGCCCGAAAACGAGAGTGAGCCCTTGCGGTATACTCTCGTGAGCGCGTCGGAAGTCTCCTTCTGCAGCTCCCTGATCTTTTCGGTGTCTGAGATAGGCCTGATCGCGCGGCATTTCTCTTTGCCGAGCTCGGACCCCGCGAGGTCCGTCAGCCTGTCGACTATCTTAAAATATTCAAGTGTTTTTAATGCTCTTTCATTCATAGCGTTCTCCGTTTACGCCCTTAAACAGACTGCGGGCGCGGAGGCCCTATTTCCAGCGGAGTCTGTGCAGCTCTCCTTCACAGTTCATCCCTTCGAAACCATTCTGTCTCAGGGCCTCATATAAAACTATGGCAACGGAATTGCCGAGGTTAAGGGACCTGATATCCCCTATCATCGGTATCCTTATGCACATTTCCTGGTTTTCAAGCAGTATTTCTTCGGGTATTCCGGCGCTTTCCTTGCCGAACATGATATAGTCATCCTGCCCGAAGTCTGCGGCGGTATAGACCTTTTTCGCCTTTGTGGTAGCGAAATGTATCCTCGCTCCCGGATTCTGCTCGAGAAAATCGGCGTAGTTCTCGTAGACCTTATACTTCAGCTTGGGCCAGTAGTCGAGCCCGGCGCGCTTCAGCTCCTTTTCAGCGAGCGAAAAACCCAGAGGCTTGATAAGATGCAGCGTCGAACCGGTAGCGACGCAGGTCCTTCCGATATTCCCGGTATTTGCCGGGATCTCCGGCTCCAACAATACTATATTCATGCGCAAAACCTAAAACATGCCGCCCGAAAAAGCGGCATGTGATCCTTTAATCTTCTTTGATCGAGATATTGATCGCGAAAAAGTACTTATCCTCATAGTTAAAAGGAATACAGATATTGGCCGCGTAGTTATTGCCAAAGGATACATTTCCCTTGCAGATCGTGGGCGGTGTGATATCTATCTGTGTGCCGCTCTGATAGAAAAGCGTAGCGGTATTGCCCATGATCATGTTGCAAAGCTCGCAGATCGCGCTCTGCGCGAGATCCGAAAGCTCGGTGACCTCCATCATGCACATCTTCGACGCGATCTGAAGCGCCGCAGGCATCGGAAAGTCAAGGATAGCCTGTCCTTTCATCTCGCCGGTGATGCCCATCAGGATCAGCAGTTCGTCACTGGTGAACTGCGCGTCCTTCAATGCGGGCTTTCCGATCGTGACATTGAGTCCGCATGCCTGCTCTATGACGGAAACCGACGCCTTTAACAGCGGATTGATGTAATTAACGTTGATCGTTGCCATTCCCTTTTATCCCACCTTGTGATTATTTACAAAGCGCTCTATACGCTCGAGCGCCACTTTGATCTTTTCGATCGAATACGCATATGAAACCCTTAAGAAACCTTCGCCGCAGTCCCCGAATGCGGTTCCCGGAACAACTGCGACCTTTTCTTCCATCAGAAGCTTTGTCGCAAACTCCTCGGAGGTCATGCCGAGACTCTTGATGCACGGGAATACGTAAAACGCGCCCCTCGCCTCAAAGCAGGGCAGACCCATGCGTCTGAGCTCGTGCAGCAGGAATCTCCTGCGTTTTTCATAGGCGTCGCACATCATCTCGACATCCGCGTCGCCGTTCTTCAATGCTTCGATCGCGGCGTACTGGCTCGTGGTCGGCGCGCACATGATCGCGAACTGGTGGAGCTTTGTCATCTGCCTGATGATATTCTCGGGGCCGCAGGCATAGCCGAGTCTCCAGCCGGTCATCGCATAGGACTTCGAGAAGCCGTTGATCACAACTGTCCTTTCCCTCATCCCGTCAAACTCGGCGATGGAAACGTGCTTTCCGCCGTAGGTCAGCTCCGCGTAGATCTCATCGGAAATAACGAAGAGGTCCTTTTCCTTTACGATCTCGGCTATCGGCGCGAGCTCCTCGCGCGTCATGATCGAGCCGGTCGGATTGTTCGGGAAAGGCAGAACGAGGATCTTGGTCCTGTCGGTGCACGCGTTCCTGATCTCCTCCGCGGTAAGCTTGAAATCGTCCTCTTCTTTGAGCTCTATGACAACGGGTTTGCCGCCCGCCATCAGGATGCAGGGCTCGTACGACACGTAGCTCGGCTGGGGCAGGAGCACCTCATCGCCGCGATCGAGCATGACTCTTAAGGCAACATCTATCGCCTCGCTGCCGCCGATCGTTACCAGCGTCTCCTTATCCCAGCTGTAATGCAGATTAAAACGTCTCTCGAGATAATTGCATATCTCGATGCGCAGCTCCTTAAGACCTGCGTTAGACGTGTAATGTCCTCTTCCTCTCTCGAGAGAGTAGATGCCCTCCTCGCGGATATGCCAGGGCGTGTCAAAATCGGGCTCGCCCACACCGAGCGATATGGCATCTTTCATTTCGGTGACGATATCGAAAAACTTACGGATACCGGAAGGTTTGATATCGACAATAGCTTTATTTAACGGATCCCTCATGGTGAAACGATCATCCTTTCATCTTCCTCTTCCTGCTCCATTATGATGCCGTGCTCCTTGTATTTCTTGAGCACAAAATGCGTGGCGGTGCTTAAGATCGCCTCCATCGGAGCAAGCTTTTCCGATACAAAGCTCGCGACCTCGCGCATGCTCTTTCCTTTGATGATAACGGTAAGGTCAAAGCCGCCCGACATCAGATAGACCGTCTCTACCTCCGAGAACTTATAGATACGCTCCGCGATCCTGTCAAAGCCCTGTCCTCTCTGAGGAGTAACCTTAACCTCGATGAGCGCTGTGATCTTCTCATTCGAGACCTTGTCCCAGTTGATCAGTGTGGGATAGCCGCAGATGATCTTATCCGCTTCCATCTCGGCGACTGCCGCCGTAACCTCGGCCTCTTCGCGTCCGAGCATCATCGCGAGCTCAGACATGCTGATCTTTGAATTCCTGTCGATCGTCCTTAAAATCTGTTCCTTCAGTTCCATGGTTCTGTCCCCTCTTCTATTGCTTTCCCTTATCCGCGCGCAGCCGTCCGACGGCCCGGTCACGGCGTAAGATACGTAACGGTATCATGATTGATCACCCCGCGGGTATTGTCATCGGTCGTATATCCGATGACTGCTGCGGGATACCCGAGCCCGTTCAGCTTCTCCGTCAGTGCCCTGCCCTCCTCGCAGCACGCGAGAATGCAGCCGAGGCTGTTCACCAGATAAGGGTTCTCATCCGCGTATTCCGATATCTCGATCGCGAACTGGCTGATCGGTATATCCTCCAGTCTGACCCTGAGCCCGCACGAAAGCGTCTCGCCGAGAGCCCAGAGCGCCTTGTAGATACCCTGTCTCCCTACGACAAATACATCGCAGCCGCCCAGCGTCAGCTCGCGCATACACCTGTCATCCGCGAACTCCGCTTCCAGCCCTGCGACTCCCTGCATCAGATAACGCAGACCGTAGCGCGCCTCCAGACTGCCGCGCTCACGCTCCGCAGTCTCCAGAGTCCATGCTTCGGCCACTCTCCCGATCAGAATGATATCCATAATACTCCGAACTCCGCTTGATGTTTGACGGAAATGGTTTATACTTGATGTGTAAGAAGCTTACACCAGAGATGCCACAAGTGCCGCGAGCATCGCAAGTACGAGCACTCCGACGATCACGATGGTAATGGTTTTTCTGGTCTTTGCGTTAAAAAAGTTCATGTTTGCCTCCGTTCTCCCGAAAGGATATAATATATGCATTTTCCTTACATTTTGGTCTGTGTACTGATCTTCACCGCCTGGCTCGGCTATGAGATCAAAAAGAGCTCACGCGCGGACGCCAAGGACTCTGCGGACTTCTGGGCCCGCGAGCACGAAGCGCTGATGACCCCGCGCAAAAGCATCGACGATGTGGTATTTATCACGATCCCGAAGGAAATAATCCCGAAAAAGGTCGTCTACAATCCTCCCGAACGCGACCTGCCGGATGACGCATCCGACGATCCCGCGCCCCCCGATCCCGACGATTACGATGAGGATGACGAGGAAGAAGAGGATACCTTAGCCACCGCCTACGAGCGTATAAACACGCTGTCCGCGGAGCTGCGCTCACTCTCAAAGGTCAAGATAGCAGATCTGTCCGAATACACGAACACCGATCTGAGGCTCAAATACGGTACTCCGAACTTTACGATGCTCTCGACCGCCGATACGAACTACACCCGTCTGGTCCAGCTGATACCCACACTGGTGAGCTCACTGCGTGAGGCCGGAATGGATGAAGAGGCTGAACGCATCCTCGATTTCTGTGATGCAAATTCGATCACCTCGGGCAAGATCAGAAACCTGCGCTGAGCAGGTGCCGCATATCTGTGAAATCCGCATCGGACTTATATCTATACGTCTTTTAATCGTATCATCTGCGGCCGTCTTTGTCAATGTAATGCCGCACCGAAAAGACCCCTGCTCATACGAGCGGGGGTCTTCGTTTACCTTTATTTTATTCCTCTGTCGGAACATTTAATTTCAGATCTCTTCTCTGCGGATGCCCTTGCGGATAACTGCAGCGCCAAGTCCGATGAAAGCTGCGCCGAATCCGAAGAATGTTGCTGCGCTTGCTACGCCGGTCTGGGGAAGTACATCGCCCTCGGGGATCTCGGGGATCTCAACGTCGATGTCCTCTTCCTCCTCGGGTGCTCCCTCGGGAGTGGTGGGGATCTCTACGGGGATCTCCTCTTCCTCAACGGGTGCGCCTTCGGGTGTCTCGGGCTCTGCTACGGGGATCTCTTCAACAGTCTCTTCCTCAGCGGGTGTTCCCTCAGGAGTCTCGGGCTCTGCTACAGGGATCTCCTCAACAACGGGCTCCTCGGGTGTTTCGGTGATCACGGGAGGGATGATGATGAAGGGAACAACGGGTGTTTCATTCTGCTTGGGCTCATCCTTAGGCTCGTCCTTAGGCTCGTCAGAAGGATTCTGAGGCTCGGAAGGCTCCTGAGGATCTACAGGATCAGCAGGCTGCTCGGGCTCTTTCTCAGGCTCAACCTTCACATATGTGATCTCGATGTCTCTGTCATTATCATGGAAAACAATAACGGGTACATCATTTTCTTTCTTAAGAGTCCACTCAGCATTCTTGAGCTCATTATCAACATCATTGGGAGTCTTAATATCGTTTCCAGCGTCAAATGCAGGTCTCTCGCCCTTAATAACCTTTTCGATCTTGTCTTCCAGTGTGATGCTGTTGCTCTCCTCACCGTTTACGAAAGTGTAGGTAACGGTCCAATCAACATACTCGATCTCGGGCTCTGCTACATCATAGTAGATCTCGATGGTGTTATTCTCGGTAAACTCGATAGCTGCGATTCCGTCTTCGGTTACTCTAAGAGTGTACTTTCCGTCCTCATACTTCTGGTCTACTGCTGAAGGATTAAGGATTGTATTATTGTTATCGGGGAATACAGGTGTTGTATCCTTCTCAACCGTAATCTTCTTTTCAAGTGCTACGCTGTCATACTCTTCGCTGCCATATTCCTTCTGGAAGTTGTAAACAACGGTCCAGTCCTCATACTCCTTGATGGTAACGGTAACATTGCCGTCTACGTGGTATCTGCCGCCTACTCTGTTGTCGGACTGATGCTTTACAACGTACCAGTCGATGTCAACGATAGCGCTCTGGTTCTGCTTTACACTGATCTGTAACTGGGTTTTGATATACTCTTTTGCAAGATCACAAACATACTTATAATCATAAGGTCCTTCAACGAGAACCGCCTTAAGTACTTCCTCGGCCAGCTTGCTCTGATCGCCGGTTCCGCTGAGTACATCGGTCTCATTGATATTGTGGGTGCCGCTGTAATTCTCTGTTCCGGTGTATGCGTTTAATACATCATCGATCGCTGCCGAAACTGCCGGACCCGAAACCGGTACAAAAAATCTTCCGGGATCACCGGTCTTTGACAGATTATCATAATCATGGATCTGATAGTAGTCCTGTAAAGGCTTGCCGTCAAAACCGTTGCCGTTGATAGTCTTGTCATTGGTGTTAATGGTAGGTTTCTTTACGCTGAATACCATATCGATCAGCTGGTCAACGTAATCGGGTGAACTCGTAGCTGCGTATGCTCTTACGCCACCGGCTCCGAGCACGAGTGCTGCGGTAAGTACTAATGTTAAGATCCTTGTCATTAATTTCTTCATAACTTCCTCCTGATTATACGCCGCTCAAACGCGGTATCTGTTATCGATACATTCGTTATCGCTTTCGATGGATCAAGTATAAACCCGAAAAGATACAAAAAAGATACAAATCGGCGTTCAATCTGTATCTTTTTTGTTTATATGTAACAAAACGACATTGTTCTATTTTTTCTTTGCACAATTCTCACACATACCGTTAAGGAAGCATTCCCCGCACTTCGGCCTGCCGCTGATGCAGAGCTGTCTGCCGTGTGTGATGATCTGCTGGTTCCATGCGCTCCAGTGATCCTTGGGCAAAATGTCCATCAGCTCGAACTCGGCCTTTACCGGGTCATCTGTATGCGTGATGCCGAGGAGTTTTGAGACGCGTTTGACATGCGTATCGACCACTATGCTAGGTATCCCGAATATATGCGTGCGCACAACATTGGCCGTTTTGCGGCCTACTCCGGGAAGCGAAGTCAGCGACTCGATGTCCGACGGCAGCTCTCCTCCGAAACGGCTCAGCAGCTCTATCGCCGCCGCTTTGATATGGAGCGCCTTATTATGATAGAACCCCGTCGAGCGGATATCCTCCTCGAGCCCGGAAAGCTCTGCGCCCGCAAAGGCCTGCAGGTCAGGGTACTTTACATACAGGTCTCTCGTCACCATATTTACCCGCGCGTCGGTGCACTGCGCGGACAGGATCGTCGCGAACAGCAGCTGCCACGGCTCCTTATATTCCAGAAAACAGGGCTGCGGGGGGTAATGCTCATCCAGCAGCGCAAGGATCTGTTTCAGTTTGGCTTTCGTCACTGCAGATACCTCATAAGATTCTTGAGTACCATCGCGCTGTGCGGCTCCAGGTGCATCCCGATAACGCCGCGCTCTGCATGATACATCTCGGCAAAGAAATTATACCCGCTGTCATAGGTCTCGACCAGACGAACCATGGTCTCGTTGTCGTCGATACCCAGCTCCCAGACGGGAATATCTATATTTCTCGGAACATCGTCGTTGTTGACAACGGTCACGATACGCTCGCTGCGGTTAAAACGGCCGTAGACGATGACCGCGTGGTCGCCGGCCAGGAACTTGACCGAACCGGTCTTCAGCGCGTCGTACGAGCGGTGTATCCTGATCATCTCGCGGTAGAAATTCAGCAGGTCGCGGTCCTCACGCCCCCACGGATAAGTCCTTCTGCTGTCGGGATCGGTCCAGCCGCAGACACCGGCCTCGTCACCGTAATACAGGCACGGAGCGCCCGGCCAGGTCATCTGGATAACGATGGCCTCACGCATGCACCAGGGCCTGATATCCCACGAAGCCTCCTCGGGACCGCAGGTCGCGAGTCTGCCTATCCTCCTGCTCGTCCTGGTCATGAATCTCGAATGATCGTGGTTTGAGAGCTGGTTCATCGCGGTCAGCAGGCTCTGGGAGTTCATCCTGCTCATGTGATACAGCATCGCTCCGAAGAACGCGTCATTGTTGCGGAACATGTCCTCGCGGAAGAAATCGCTGTGCTTCTCCATGCCGGTCAGGAACCAGGTCACGGGCTCCATAAATGCCTCGTAGTTCATGATGCTGTCCCATTCGCCGCCCTGCAGCCACTTGCCGGAATTCTCGTAATTCTCGGCAATGATGATGGCCTCGGGATTTGCCTCCTTGACCGCCGCGCGGAACATACGCCAGAACTTGTGGTTGAACTCCTCGGAATAGCCGAGGTCCGCCGCCACATCGAGTCTCCAGCCGTCGCAGTTGAAAGGCGGGGACACCCATTTGCGCGCTATATTAAGTATGTATTCGACCAGCTCGGGCGAGCCCTCGTAATTGAGCTTGGGCAGGGTTTTGTGTCCCCACCAGCCCTCGTAGCTGTAATTGTCGGGCCAGCTGTCATCATTAAACTTAAAGAAACTGCGGTAAGGGCTGTCAGCATGTCCGTACGCGCCCTTTTCAAAGCCTATCGCATCCTCGTATATATGCTGTCCGTCGAGCCATTTGTTGAAGGAACCGCAGTGATTGAATACGCCGTCTAAGATGACCCTGATCCCGCGCTTATGACATTCCCCGACGAAATTGGCGAAAAACGCGTTGCTCGCCTCGAGATTCGTCAGATCGGTAACTCTCGTGATATAGCGCGCGGAATGGCGGTTGTCCGTATCTCCGTCTGTCAGCACATTGCCGTAATCATGCGGGATAACGGTAAAATGAGGATCGATGTGATCGTAATCCTGCGTATCGTATTTATGGTTGGAAGGGGACACGAACAGAGGATTGAAATAGATGACTTCGATCCCGAGATCCTGCAGATAATCGAGCTTTCGCAGCACGCCGCTCAGGTCGCCGCCGTAGAAAATGCCTACGTCATTGTTCTCGGGGGTCTTGTTCCAGTCGAGCACCTCGCGCGAATAGCAGTCGATGTAAAAATACTCGTTGGTCAGAGTGCGGTTGTCATTGGCTCCATCGGCAAAACGGTCGGTAAATATCTGGTACATGACCGCGCCCTTTGCCCAGTCCGGCGTCTTAAAGCCCGGCATCAGCCAGAAATCATACGTCTCGTCATGACTCTCCGTAACGCCTACCGCATTATAGAAATAATATTTTTCACCGCACCAGATGATGAAATAATACGGAACGTTTTCTACTCCTGTAGTATATGTGCACTCATAATAATCAAACAGCTGGTCGCTGCTCGAGATACTCATGGGGAGTCTCCGGTCCCCGACTACGCATACAACCGCCGACGCATTACCCTTGGCCACCCTGATCCTGAGCTTTACCGGCTCATTCTGCCCGGGCTCCATGGGACAGCGGTATTCGGCTGTGCCGTCGCTGAATACGGCTCTGCGGATAAACTGCGTGGTCATGAATCCGATATTCGAATTCGACATCGTCTCCACAGGAGCGTAGTATTCGTTTACGACTCTGTTCTGTTGTTGTTCACTGCTGGGATAATATTCCATACCTGATGCCTTTTATGATAAACGATATAATGGGCTGTGCAATCGCTTGCACAATCAATTATATCACATTTTTCCCAAACATAAAATGAGAAAGTAAAAAAGGACAATCCTGCGACTGTCCTTTTTTGGAGAAGGTATTTTTGTTACTTATGGGGTGTAGCAAAAACTATATAATGTATTGGGGTTTACGAGTATTATTATAGCAGAGTCCGCGATTAAGTGTGCACAAACTTAACAAAACTTACTATTCTCTTTTGTGCACATTGCACAATGGTCATCCCTCTGCCTGTGTGAATAATGCCTCAAACTCGTCCTTTGTAATGCGCTCCTTTTCGACAAGCAGGGCTGCGCAGGCGTGGAGCACGTCAAGATGCTCGTTGAGTATCCTCTTCGCCTCGGCGTAGCACTCGTCGATTATAGCCTTTACTTCCTCGTCGATAAGGTTCGCCACATTCTCACTGTAGCTGCGTGTGTGAGCCAGGTCGCGTCCGATGAATACCTCATCGTCCTCATTGTCATAGTTGACCAGACCCATGTTGTCCGAGAAGCCGTACTTTGTGACCATGCTGCGCGCTATCTTGGTAGCCACCTTGATATCCTGCGACGCGCCGGTCGTGATATCGTCAAATATGATCGACTCTGCCGCACGTCCGCCCAGGTCGACGATGATATCCTGCCTCATGCGTCCCTTGGTATTGAACATCTCGTCCTTATCGGGCAGCGGCATCGTATAGCCCGCTGCGCCCTGTCCGGTAGGAATGATCGAAACCGTGTAAACGGGTCCGACATCGGGAAGCACGTGGAACAATATCGCATGTCCCGCCTCATGGTACGCGGTTATCTTCTTTTCCTTGTCAGAGATCACGCGGCTCTTGCGCTCGGTACCGATTCCGACCTTGATAAAGCTCTTTTTAACATCCTCTGCGCAAATGTACTTGCGGTTATCCTTTGCCGCGGCGATCGCGGCCTCATTCATCAGGTTCTCGAGATCCGCTCCGGTAAATCCGGCAGTGGTCTGCGCTACCTGCTTCAGATCAACATCCTCGCCGAGAGGCTTGTCCTTAACGTGGATCTTGAGGATCTCCTCACGGCCCTTTACATCGGGTCTGCCGACTACGATCTTACGGTCGAAACGTCCGGGTCTCATGATCGCGGGATCGAGAATATCCACGCGGTTCGTGGCCGCGAGAACGATGATGCCTTCGTTGACACCGAAACCGTCCATCTCCACGAGCAGCTGGTTCAGTGTCTGTTCTCTCTCATCGTGGCCGCCGCCCATACCGGTACCGCGCCTGCGCGCTACGGCGTCTATCTCATCGATGAAAACGATGCAGGGTGAGTTCTTTTTGGCGTCGTCGAAAAGGTCACGCACACGCGATGCGCCGACACCGACGAACATCTCAACGAAATCGGAACCCGATATCGAGAAGAACGGTACTCCCGCTTCTCCCGCGACTGCCTTTGCGAGCAGAGTCTTACCGGTTCCGGGAGGGCCCTCGAGCAGTACGCCCTTAGGGATGCGCGCTCCGAGTCTGGTGTATTTTGCGGGGTCTCTGAGGAAATCAACGAGCTCCTCGAGATCCTCCTTTTCCTCCTTAAGTCCCGCAACGGAACCGAAATTGAAACGCTTTGACATGTCCTTGGCGAGCTTTGCCCTGGACTTGCCGAAGTTCATCATCTTGGAATTGTTGCCGCCGCCCGCCTGTCCGGTGATCATCGTGAACATCACCACAAATACGACGAGCAGTATGATGTAGGGAAGCACCTGTGTCAGGAACCAGTTGGGCTTTGCTATCTTGGACATCGTATACGGGATGTCGCATTCTCTGGCGACCGCCTCGATCTCGGTAACGTCCGAGCAGTAGAATCTGCACTTCTGCCCCGAAACCAGAGTCACCGTTACGGTACCTGTCGGAACCTCCTCATTGGGTTCAATGGTAACACTGTAGACCTGTGCCTTATGCGCGTCCGAGTCGAACTCCTGATAGCTGTACGCTCTCGTCCCGTTCCCCGCAAGACTCTCGGAGAGATAGAGCGCGAGCATCACCACAGCCAGCACTACGAGATAAAAAACCAGGCCTTTGTATCTGCTGTTCTTCAAAGGAATAAACCTCCTGTATCACTCTTTATTCAACCACCGCGATATAAGGAATATTGCGATAGAACTGGTCATAATCGAGCCCGTAGCCGAGGACGAATTTGTCGGGGATCTGGAATCCGACATAATCAACCTTCACATCCACCTCACGGCGGTCGGGCTTGTCAAGCATCGTGCAGAGCTTGATGGAATTGGGCTTGCGGACGCCGAGCACCTCGATCAGATGCGCCAGTGTCTTGCCCGAATCAATGATATCCTCAACAATGAGCACATCCCTGCCCTCGATCGGCTCATCGAGGTCCTTCAATATCCTGATGCGGCCCGAAGACTTGCGCTCGTTGCCGTAGCTCGAAACCGACATGAAATCCATCGAAACATGGCAGGTGATATGCTTTGACAGCTCGGTCATAAACATGACTCCGCCCTTAAGGATACAGATCAGATGCAGCTCTTTGCCGGCGTAATCACGGCTGATTTCTTCACCCATCTCGGCGATCCTTTTCTCCAGCTCTTCCTGTCCTATCATGATCTTGATCTTGTCATCGATATTGTTCATAAATCCGCCACCCTTTCATAAAATCCGCATCACCGCAGGCCCGGCGCTCACTCCGTTAGCTCCGCAGCCAGTATCCGGCACGTGTCACCGGTTACATAACACGAGTCGTCCCGTCTGCCGCCAACAACCCAGAGCACGTGCGGACCCTCGGCCAGGAGTATCGTGCCGTCTCTGTCGGGTCCGGGGACCTTGTTGTCGATGAACCAGGTCTTCAGACTCTTGCGGCAGAGCTCACCGGTCTTGCCGCTGCCTTTTACGAGGAGATAGTCCCCCTCACGGCGCGTTCTTACAGCTATACTGCCATTTATCTTATCATAATCAAAAAATTTCGTATAGTCGTTTCGGGGAATGTTTAGATTTTTTTCACAGGGAATTAATCGCAGATACAGACATTTCCCGTCCGGCAGGGCAATGCGCAGACCCTCTTCGCCGATCTCTCCCACTTCGTGTAAAAATGCCGTGTCCGCAGTCTCCTTCTGCCTTTCCAGCACCAGAGCCCCGTAATCGCGTCTGGCTCGAAGGCCGTAAGGCAGATCGGCGCTTTTTCCGACGGTGTTCGCGATCAGCCCTTCCGCGATCCTCACGTGTATCTCTTCGATATCCTTCAGTTTACCGGCAAGCCTCCCCAAAGCGCCGCGCAGTATCACAGACCTAAGCGCGATATGCATGCCCGCGAGCGCGTCCGCGTCGATCCTGACGGAAACGGTCTGATCACCGTCCGTCTCCTCGATATACCTGCCATCGGCTTTCAGCGCCTCAACGCGCTCCCGCGCCGCCAGGGCCACGTAGTCCTCGAGCTCACCCGCTCTTTTCGCCGCGCCCGCAATATGGGCCGCAGCCTCGCTGTTTATCGACTCTTTCAGGATCGGGAGCACCGTGTTCCTGATCCTGTTCCTGCTGTAATCCTCAGTCAGATTCGTCTCGTCGGTCCTGTAGGCGATGCCCCTGGCGGCGAGATACTCTTCTATCATCGCCCTGCTGCAGTCGAGCAGCGGTCTGATGATGCGGAATCCGCCAAACTCCCTCACCGGAGCGATCCCGCGCAGCCCCGAGATGCCGCTGCCTCTGGCGATATTGAACAGCACGGTCTCCGCATTGTCGTCACGGTTATGCGCGACCGCGATGCAGTTAAGTCCCTCGTCTTTGCAGACCTTTGCGAAGCACTCGTATCGGTACTGCCGTCCGGCTTCCTCCTCGGTCAGGCCCTTTTCTTTGGCAAGTGCCGGGATATCCGCGTGAAATACCCTGAATCCAATCCCCTTTTCGCGACAAAAAGCTTCGACAAAATGCTCGTCCGCATCTGCCGAAGCTCCCCTGATACCGTGGTTAACATGAACCGCGACGAGTCTGAGACCCAGGCGGTCCTTTAAAGAAAAAAGAATATTAAGAAGGCACATCGAGTCTGCTCCACCCGATACGCCCACTGCTGCGCCATCCCCGCAGGACAGCATGTTATTAAGCTTGATGTAATCGATTACTTTTTGTTCCATCCGGTCACTCGGAGCCTTCCTTAGGCACGAGGATGATCTCGTCGGGGTATCTCAGCCCCAGCGCTTCCCTGGCCTGATCCTCTATATAGTCATCGGTTTCCCGATACTTGATCTCGTTCTCGATAGTCTTTGTCTTTTCGTTGGCAGCTGCGATGCTCGCATCCAGCTGCTTTATGATATCGTTCTTGGCGTTAAGATCGCTCGTAAGCTTCTCGGTCTTTACCAGAATAAGTACGCAAATGAACATAACGATGATGACAATGATCCCCATCGCCGCTCTTGAACTTCTGCCTTTTCTGCGCATGACACTTGCCTCCCGACTGCATAGCCTTATTTAGTAATCTGCGGATCAATGCCCGAAAAAACGGGACACTGCACGCTGCTCGTTTTATATATCGGTTATCTGCGGGAAAAACTTTAGTCCTTCAGCGCAAAAAACTTCAAAGATACTTATAAAGTTCGGCAGCCTCTTCCTTTTTTTGCGTATCCGCGATACCCAGGACCTCGACCTTAACGGTCTTTGTGCCGAATCCTATCTCTATCACGTCTCCGACCTTAACCTCGGCGGAGGCCTTCGCGGGCTTGCCGTTTATCGAAACCCTGCCCGCGTCGCAGGCTTCGTTGGCAACGGTGCGCCTCTTTATCAGACGCGACACCTTAAGATATTTGTCCAGTCTCATATTCCCATTAAAAAGCCCGCGACCTATCGGCCGCGGGCCCAGTGTTTAAAGAAATTACTTGTTAACAGCATCCTTTAAAGCCTTACCAGCCTTGAACTTAGGAGCCTTGGAAGCAGGGATCTTGATAGCCTTCTTGGTCTGAGGGTTACGTCCTGTTCTAGCGGGTCTCTTGGTAACTTCGAAAGTACCGAAACCAACGAGCTGAACCTTCTTGCCAGCCTTAAGCTCTGCGGTAATAGCCTCGATAGCAGCCTTGAGAGCCTTCTCCGAATCCTTCTTTGATAACTCAGCCTTCTCAGCGATAGCTGCAACTAAATCAGCCTTGTTCATAATAATTCCTCCTCGATTTTAAAAAAATAAATGAAATGAAATCCGAGTCGTGCCCGCTTGCGCGAAATGCCGTATCGGACCGTCAATTTATTTATAAACGTTGGCGTGGTCTTTGTCAAGAAAAAATGATAAAAAACCGCACATTTTCAAGGTTTTTTCTCGTTTTCAATACCTTCTTATCTTATCATGAGAATCGTCATTCGTTTTTATGATTTTCCTGAGCACGACGTAATACCCGTTTCCCGGAGAGACCTCAACAAAGACCCTGTCGCCCTCGTGCTTACCGAGGATTGCCTTGCCCAGGGGCGATTCGATGCTGATCAGATTGTTCAGCACGTCGCCGCGGATGGAAGTCACCAGACGGAACGTATCCGTCTCGCCTTCCTCCTCGAAAAATACCTCGGCGGTATTGTTGATGCCCATCTCGTCCGCCTTCGAGCTGTCGTCGATAACGGTCGCGTTCTTCAGCATCCTCTCGAGGTACCTGATCCTCGACTCGTTCTGGTTTTTGTCCCTTTTCGCGGCATAATACTCAAAGTTCTCGCTCAGGTCTCCCTGCGCGCGGGCCTCCTTGACCGCCTCTATCGCGTCCTTGCGGACCACCAGTTTCCTGTATTCTATTTCCTCGCGTATCTTGTCGACATCGCTCTTTGTCAGATCTTCACCCATAGTATCAACTCTCTTTCCTGTTTATCTTCGCGGAAGCGTCGTAAGGGGCCGGTGCCGCAGGCTCCGTCCTGCGCGCGTGATTGGCCGCGTCGCGCTTTAAGTAGCGCTCGATCGGGTTGACCACTCCGCCGTCCTCTCCCGCGATGTAATCCCTTGTTTTTCCGAAGAACAGCTGCTTGTGGGACAGATGCAGGATATGGTTCGAATACCTCATCGCCTCGTCCAGATCATGCGATACCATGATTATCGCGATCCCCTGCTCCTTATTGATCTTCGAGGTGAGCTCGTACATGTCGCGCGCGGCGACGGGATCGAGTCCCGAAACGGGCTCGTCCAGGAGCAGCAGCTTCTTCGTTGCGCAAAGCGCACGCGCCAGCAGGACTCTCTGCTGCTGTCCGCCCGACAGGTCCTGATAGCAGTGATCCCTGAGGTTCGTGATGCCCAGCAGCTCCATATTCTTATCGGCCTCGGCGTAATCCTTTTTATTCATGAACGGGCGCCAGCCCATGCTGTTTATGCGTCCCGAGACCACGACCTCCCTGACGCTCGCAGGGAAATCCTTCTGTATCTGCGTCTGCTGCGGCAGATAACCGATCTCGTTGGGCTTCAGGCCGTCACCGGTCTCGATCCTGCCCGACATGGGCTTGATGAGCCCTAAGATGCCCTTTACCAGAGTCGATTTGCCCGCTCCGTTCTCACCGATCACGCAGAGGTACGTATCCTGCCCGACCGAGAAATTGATATCGCTGAGTATCGGCACTCCGTCATAGCCCAGCGTTACATGATTGCATGTTAGTATCGACATTTTTATTCCTCATTCCTGCACTTCTCGCAGGTTCCGTAAAGTATCGAGCCCTTGCAGATTATCGAGAAACCGTGATGTTCCTCGATATGTTCGTTTATCTCATCCATAAAATGACAGTCAAGGTGTATGACCTTGCCGCATTTGACGCACTGCAGGTGCAGGTGCGAGTCGCAGTTTCTGGCCGGCTCCGCGAACTGATACAGCGCCACGTCTCCCGAATCCGCGGAATACTTGTTGACCATGCCCTCCTCGGAAAGTCTCCCCAGATACCTGTAAACGGTCGAGATATTCACGTCCACCGACTTCTCTTCGAGGTGCTTCATGATATCATTGACCGTCAGTGCCCGGTCCGCGTTATTCTTCAGATAGTCGGCGATCTGTGTCCTGGCCGCCGTCCTGTATGACTTCTTATCTGCCATGTCTGCTCCGTTTCTATAAAAACCATCTCGCGGGCACGCCCGCTCTAAAATGCAATTAATTTGCGAATTATAGTAGCACGGCTTTCCCCAAAAGTCAAGAATCCCGCCTCGCGGCAGGATTCCCGTTTATGTTATTTATTAATGACTGCGCTGTCCATTATCACTTTCTCGGCCTTTTCCTGACGTACCGCGTTGTTGACCATCTTGTCGATCTCCTCCTGGGAAATGGCCTCAAGAACCTCTTCCCTGGTCTCAAATCCGTAGTAGTCGAAGAAATACTCCTCGAACTTGGCCTCGAACTCCTCTTCGGATACATCGAAGCCCTCGATCTCAGCGATCTTGTCCAGAGTGCGGCTGTACTTGATGGTGAATGTGTACTGGTCCTGCATGAACTGATCGTATTCGGCGGGGGTCCATCCGTAGTACATCGCGAAAAGCGTAGCCGCGTCCATGCCGTAGTAGGACTTGTACATATTGTCGTAGTAGTCCTTCCAGTATGCTACAGTATCGGCGATCTCCTCGTCGATGTCACCCTCGAAGGTACAGTTTTCGATGACCTTCTGGGCTATCGCGTTCTTCGCGAGGTCGTCGGCCTCCGCAGTTGCCTCGGTCTCGAGCTCTTCCCTTATCGAATTCCTGTACTCCTCAACTGTGGAATACTCGGTATTCTCCGCGATAAACTCATCGTTAAGCTCGGGAACCTCGAGCGTGTAGATCGCATTGACCGTAACAACGAACTTGGCCGGCTTGCCCGAATATGCCTCATTGTTCGGATAAGGATCGGGGAATGTGACATTCACATCCACGGTATCGCCCGCGTTCGCTCCCACGAGTCCCTCTTCAAATCCGGGGATGAACCTGCCGGAACCGAGCTCCAGCTCGAAATCGGTGTCGGCTCCGCCTTCGAATGCTTCGCCGTCCATATATCCGGTGTAATCGATCAGCACAACGTCACCCATCTCCGCGGGTCTGTCGGTAATCTCTATCTCCTCGGAGCTGTCCTCCATGAATGCGTCGATCTGGGCATCCACATCCTCGTCGGTCACAGGCGTGTACTCGTAATCAACCTCGATGCCCTTGTACTGTCCGAGGGTTACGGTTACGTTATACTCCTTGGAGCCGGGATCCACAACAACGGGGATGTCCGTGGGCTCAGCGTCAACCGTGCCCGTGGGCACGTCCGTTACGGTCACGTCGGGCTCATCCGCGTCATCCTGCTTGTCCTTATCCTTTGAGAAAAGGGATGTGATCGTTGAGAAAAATCCGCCGTCGGAACCGCGCTCCGCCGCGTTCTTTTTATATTCCTTAAGGAACAGCACAACAAACACAACGATCACGGCCACGAGCACCAGAATGATGCTCAGCAGTACCGCCGTGGTACGCTTCGAGGCCTTGATCGTAGCCTCTTCGTGCTCGTCAAATACAGGGATGTCGTAGTAATCCTTATCGCTGCCGTCGGTATCGTCCGCGGCCTTTTCCGTTACCTCACCGATACTTTCTTCGATATTCTCTTCGGTACTCTCGATGACTTCACCGGCCGTCTCTTCGGTCTTTTCGGTGATGTCCCCGGAAACCTCTGTGTTTTCCTTGTTTAACTCGTCCATTTTACTCCGTTCCGCGCACTGCGCTGTATGTCTCGTTTAATGATGTCTTACCCACATTATCACGCAAATATGTTTTTTCTGTGAATATCAGTCATAAGTTGCGGACTTTATCACATCGATTGTGGGCTTATAGCGCAGCCATGCCTTCGCATAGATCTCGTCCTTTGAAACAAAGCCCCATTCTCTCGAATCCTGTGAAACCGAGCGGTTGTCGCCCAGCACGAAAAAGCACCCGTCGGGCACGACCACGGTACCTTCGTGTTCGGTAATGAATCCGCCGTTGATCTTTGTCTTCTGTCCGTTGACATAAGGCTCGTTAAGCGCCTCTGCCGAGCCGTTTACGAATACCTTTCCGTCAGCGATCACAACGGTATCTCCGGGACAGCCGATCACGCGCTTTACATAGGTCTCTCTCTCATCGCCGGGATAAGCGAAGAAAATGATGTCTCCGCGCACGGGCTCCTTGAACAGATACGCGAGCCTGTTGCCGATGACGCGGTCCCCGACCTCAAGCGTATGCACCATCGAGCTCGAGATGACCTCGGTCTTGATTATAACAAAATGGGTAATGCAGAACGCCAGGATATAAGCCACAACAATTACCAGTATCCAGCTGAATATCTCGCGGCGGATATTGACCTTTTTCTCGCCCTCTGCCTTCTCTTCGCTCTTTTTGGCTGCGTCGGAAAGGTAATTCTCGTCCTCTTCGACCGCCTTTTTGATAGCCTCTTCTATTGCGGCTTCGTCACGCTTTGCCGCTTCCAGGTCCTTATAATTATCTTCCACGGTATGTCTGCTCCCTCATAGATTAAGGCGGCACCGGACCGATCCGGCCGCAGATGCACTCCTAACTTTTTATTATAGCCCGTTTCTCCCGATTTTTCAAGACAACCGGCTGCCCGGTCCTTTTATCCGACAAACTCCGTCAGGCATACCTGCGTCCCGTCACCCGCATCCGCGAACTCTATGTAAGCCCGCTTTGCCGCTTCTTCATCATCAAACAGCCCAAAAACAGTGGGGCCGCTGCCGCTCATCATGCTGCCTGCGGCGCCGAGAGCGAGCATCTTGTGTTTAATAGTCTCTATTTCCGGATGCATCGCGATCGAGACCGGCTCGAGCACATTGCCCATCGATGCGCACATCGCGTGCAGGTCCCCCGCCTCTGTCGCGCGGATCAGGCCGTCGATATCGGGATGATCGTGGTGCTCTTCCCTGTCATACCCGCCGTATGCTTCCTTCGTCGAAATACCGAACGCCGGCTTTACGAGCAATACATGCGCCTGCGGTGCAGCGGGCAGAGGTGTCAGTTTTTCTCCTATACCCTCGGATATTGCGGTCCCGCCCATCAGGCAGTACGGCACATCGGCTCCGAGCCGCACGCCGTATTCCGCCAGCCGTTCGGGAGAAAGCCCCAGTCCGTACAGCTCATTTGCCGCCTTAAGCGACGCCGCGCAGTCACTGCTGCCTCCGGCGAGTCCGGCTGCCACCGGGATACGCTTTGTGAGCTTAACGTGCATGCCGTGAGCGACGCCCTTTTCCCTGCGGAGCAGGTCGATCGCCTTATAGATCAGATTATCCGAAGGCGCGCCCAGAGCCACATCCGAATCGATCGTGATCTGCCCGTCATCCGTGCGTGTAAACTCCAGCACATCCGACAGTCCGACGGTCTGCATGATCATCCTTACCAGATGATAGCCGTCTGCCCTGCGGCCTACTATATCCAGCCCCAGGTTGATCTTTGCGTATGCTTTTACGGTAAGTTCTGCCATGCGCTCCTCCTATTCCGGAATGCCATCTCGCGTACATAGTCCGCTCGATGACCGTTCGCTCAGCCCTCAACCGGCAAACAAGCTTCCCGTTGAGGGCATTCGCTTATCGCACAAAAATCCCCCGGAGAGAAGTGTCCCCGGGGGCTGTGGAAAATGTTGTCATTTTACACTGAGATAGAAATCTTCCGCGGGAAGCTTGCCTCCCACCGAAGCGGGATTCTGATCGAAGAGAACCTGAAGATATGCCTCAACGTTCTTCTTCATCTCATCGCCCGTGTAATTAACGATATTGCAGAAAGGAATGGCCTTCTTGGCAATGGCTGCCTTGAAGATATCATAGCTCTCGAGCAGAGCCGCCGTTCCTTCGATATCACTGTTTGCCGTATCGGCCGAAGCCTTAAACTCATCGATGAATACCTTGACCGCATCGGGGTAGCTCTCGGCAAAATCCTTATTCACTACGATAACACCTGTTACGATCGCCGAATCCGCACCTGCGAGCGCGTTCCACTCGGTATTGACATCGAGCGCGACTCTGGCTCTCTCATTCTGTGTCGTAACCGCTGTTACATAGGGCTGGGGAAGCATCGCGATGACATTCTCGCCCTCGCCCGCAGCGCTCATGAGTGCCGCAACTTCAGTCGCCTCCGATTTGAACTCTATGGTCACGTCGTTGTCGGGATCGATGCCCGCCATCGTGAGCAGGTATCTTAAGGTGTACTCGGGTGTAGCGCCCTTTCCTGTGGAATAAATGGTCTTGCCCTTGAGGTCTGCGACCGAATTGATCTCATTGCCGAGCTCAACTACGTAGAGCACGCCGAGATTGTTGATCGCCGCCACCTTAATGCCGCCTTCGGTCTTGTTGTAGAGAACCGATGCGAGGTTTGCGGGAACCGCCGCGATCTTGATGTTGCCCTTGATCAGGTCTGCTGTGATCTCATCCGCGGCACCTGCGATCTGAAAGCTGTATTTAAGTCCTGCTTCGCCTTTGTCCGACTTGGACATAAGGTTTACCATCGCAATGGCTGTGGGTCCTTTGAGAACCGCTACCTTAACGTCCTCTTCGGGCAGTACGGGCTTTTTCGAGCATCCGGCAAGCACTGCCGCAGCCAGGCTCAGCACAAGTAAAAGTGCAATGCATTTCTTCATTTGAAGTATCTCCTCTCTAAAAAGTCTCCCAATCCGGGAAACCATGTTCGCGAGTACGATCGGGGCAGCTCCTCCGTCCGTCAGATCGATGAACAGATCAGCCGCAGCCCTCCTTCGAGAGTGAAACCGCCAAAGCCTGCAGGAAGTATGAAATGGTCGCCTTTGCGAATAACCTCACCGTCTGTTTCACCCGTGCGCGTGATGCGGCCTTCTCCTCCGATCACCGAACAGATCAAAAACGGTTCGTCTTGAATATACGAGTCTTTGCCCTCAATGTCAAGTCTGCGGACATTGTAGTATTTGCAGTGAACGAGCGGCGTGCAGCTGCTGCCGCACCCGTCCGGCGCCGACATGGGACGGCCTTTGTCAGAAGCGTCGCTCCCCGTAAAAGGCACCTTTATCACGTCGATGCTCTGCTGCACGTGCAGCTGTCTCGGTTTGCCGTTCTGCAGCCTCCCGTAGTCGTAAACGCGGTAGGTAATGTCGCTGTTCTGCTGCGTCTCGAGGATCATCGTGCCGCCCTTGATCGCATGGAGCGTGCCGGGATAAATCTGGAAGAAATCGCCCTTATGCACCGGGATCTCGCGGATAAACTCGCCCCAGCGGCCGTTCTCTATCATATCGGCCAGCTCCTCACGTGTTTTCGCGTTGTGCCCGATAACGATCGTGCTCCCGGGCTCCGCATCCAGTACGTACCAGCATTCGGTCTTGCCGAGCGACCCGTTCTCATGCTCCATCGCGTACGCATCGTCCGGATGCACCTGGATGCTGAGGTCCTGCCGCGCGTCGATTATCTTGGTGAGCAGCGGGAAAACGGGCAGGCCGTCCGTGACGATGCCTTCCGCGCCGAGCCGGTCTTTTAAGATCTGACCCGCATTGCCGAAAACATCCTGACGGGTCTCCCAAAGTTTGGAAAGCGTCATTCCTCCGAATTCGCCGCCGTCGATCTCACAGTCGCCGTTTTTATGCGCCGAGACCGCCCAGCACTCACCCGTATCGTCGCCCGGGATATCATACCCGAACTCGCCTCTCATCCTGCTGCCGCCCCATATCATCTGCTTGAATACAGGCTTAAGTCTTATAATATCCATTTCTGATCCCCTCACCGGCCTTTCCTCAGACCGGCAATAATATGATTTTACGCCGTGATAAACGAAACCAGATAGAACGGCACTTTGTCGTCCTTATGCGTCTCGATTATCCTGATCGTTACCGTATGTTTTTTCTTTTCGGGCTGTTTCTGTGCGATCGCGGCGAGCTTAGCCTCGGCTGCGGCCTCCGCCTTTGTGGGCTTGGCAAACTGCACCCGCCCGGTATCTGCCAGCGCGGTCTCGATGCGCTCTCCGTGGTACATCAGCGTGCCGATGTAGAGATGATCGCCCCAGTCCTGATCGAAGTTGCCGTCGAGGATCACGGGATGCGCCGTATCGCCGTCGATTATCGCCTCAGCTATCGGCGTGGGGCGGTGGATCGTCTTTCTGTACTGGAGCGCCAGCTCCGAGCCTGTAAATGTAAATGTGATCGAATCACCCTTGTTCCACGCCTTCCAGCCGTGTTTGAACAGGTCGTGCAGATCCTTTTTCTTTGAATAGTCGGGTTTGAAACCCTTGCATTCTACAGCTTTAGAACGATACTGCGTCCGCTTGAGCTTTTCCATAGCGTTGACCGTCACGGGATCGATCGTGACCACGGGAGCCGCGGGCTTAGCCTTTCCCTCGACGTATTCCGCGCAGATCCGCTCCAGATGATCAGTCACGAGGCCCGCCAGCACCGCGTGTCCCGCATCATTCGGATGCAGTCCGTCGGGCGAGAGCTCCTCGCGCTTAATGCGTCCGGCCTCGATCTCGGGGCGCACCGCGTCCCTCACGCTGATGCAGGTAATATCGTAGGCTTCGCCGATCTCATCGTGCTCGGCCTGGGTATTTACACCGGTATCGTAGAACAGGTTGTTCATGATGAGCAGAGCCGGGTGGCTCGGAAGTCTGCGAAGGCGCCTGATAAGGCCCTCGTAGTTCTCCTCAAACAGCGGATTGGCAGGGTCGTTTACCGAAAACTCGACCATGCAGAAATCGGGCTTATAAGGCGTCACATTCTCGGTGAGTCTCGTGATGCCGAACTGCGAGCTCGTGCCTCCGATGCCCGCGTTCACATATGTGAACTTTGCCTTCGGGAAACGCTGTACAAACCAGCTGTACACAAGATATGCGTAGCATGTTTCGGGCGTCGAGGAGAGCGAACCCTGGGTGATGGACCCGCCGAGAAAGCACAGTGTCAGCTTCTCTCCTTTTTTCGCGCGTTTCATGAGAGTGACCAGCGCCTCGGGGCTGCCTTCGTACGCAACCGAACGCCCGATCATTTTTGAAGTAAGATATTTTTTAGCCATATTTGCTCCTTACCTGCAGATCATTTCCGTTTAAGATACTCGAGGTTCTTCGTGATCAGCTCGCAGCGCTGCTTTACGCAGTCCGCCGAGCGCAGCGGATCCTCAGGGGTATTGAACACGTAATCGACAAGTCTTTCTACGGTTGTAGTTGCCACATGCATCCTCGTGTCGCTCGATGCGTAGTAAATGAATACCTTTCCGTCATCGTCAACGATCGCGCCGTTTGTAAACGTAACGTTCGAAACATCGCCGACCCTCTCGCCCCCGCGCGGTCCGATGAGAAGTCCCGAAGGCTCCGCGATCACCTTTGCGGGATCGTCGAGCGAGGTCGCGAACGCGTAGATCACGTAACGCAGGCCCGCAGCGGTATTGCGCACGCCGTGCGCGATGTGGATCCAGCCGCGGTCGGTCTTGATCGGCACGGCACCCGCACCGTTCTTGACTTCGGTGATCGTATGATATTTGCGGCGGCTCGTGATGATCTCCTCATCTATCACCGCATGCTCGATATCGTCGCACAGTCCGAAGCCGATGCCTCCGCCCGAACCGGTGTCGATGAAATCATCCATCGGTCTGGTATAGAAAGCATATTTGCCGTTTACAAACTCGGGGTGGAGCACGACATTTCTCTGCTGGGGAGAATTGAGCGTTTTGAGGTTGTCGAGCCTCTCCCAGTGATCGAGATCCTTTGTGCGCACGATGCCCGCCGCAGCCACCGCCGCGGACAGATCGTTCGAGGAATCGTCATGCGACTCCGAGCAGAAAACGCCGTATATCCAGCCGTCTTCATGCTGTGTCAGGCGCATGTCGTAAACATTGGTCTCCTCGGGACAGGTGTCGGGCAGAACAACGGGATAATCGCGGAACTTAAAGCCGTCCACGCCGTTGTCCGATTCTGCCACCGCAAAAAAGCTCTTGCGGTCATTGCCCTCGACGCGCACCACGAGGCAGTATTTGCCGTTAAGCTTGATCGCGCCGGAATTCATCGTCGCATTGATGCCGAGACGCTCCTCAAAGAAAGGATTCGTCTGCGGATTGAGGTCGTAACGCCAGAAAACGGGGATATTGTCGCGTGTGATCACCGGATTTACCCAGCGGTCGTATATTCCGTTATAAAATGCCGTATCAATGCTGTTTTTCTTTGCGAGCGCCGCATCGTATGCCGCCAGCGCGCGGTAATACTCGGGATGGAGCTCGGGGATCTCGATATCGGTCACGGCCAGTCTCCTGATCATCTCGATGCACATCCTGCCATTGTGATACGGGCACTTCCAGGGCTCGACTATCGGGCGGCCCGCGATCGGCTCAAGATTTGCATCCAGCTCCCAGAACCACTCTGAGCCCTCTCTGTGATCCGTCAGCTTTTCGCGGATGAACTTCCAGATGTCGAGCGCGGCCGCGAAGAATTTATGATTGGTATTGGCGGGATCGCATTCGAACTTCTGCGAGGCGTTCATGAAACCGAGCACCGCCTCGGCCTGCACCCACCAGATCCTGTGCGTATTGTCGGTGCCTCTCTCGCACTCGTTCAGGAGCGAATGGTTCACATACGCCCTCTCATAGATGCGCTCGGCCAGCGCCTTCGTGATCGGCGCGATCCTGGCCGTGAAATCCTCGTCGTCGAGCACTTCGAGCCCGCGGTCGACGAGCCATGAGGTCTCAATGTCATGCCCGTAGGAATGCAGGTCGATCAGCGAATTATAGTCTTTGTCAAAGAATACCTCCTGACGCCTGAGCGCAGGATTATAGATCTTGCCTTCGATGATATTCAGCATAAAGCGCAGTCTGCCGGCCAGACGCGCAGCCAGGCCTCCGCAGCCGTTGTCGCTGTGCTTTCTCGCAACGCGCAGCAGCTCTGTATATGCCTCGAACACGTGCAGCAGCGTGTTCATGGTCTTTTCGGCCTCGACGCCGTTCTCGGAGAGCTTATCGTTGCCCGCAGGCGTGAAATCGCGGTTGAACGCCTCGAGATACCCGACATTGTCCACGCACCTGCTCTCGATCACGTCCATGATCTCGATCGCCTTGAAAAACGCCGACAGATCGCCCGTCGCGTCATAATACGAAGCCAGCGCGTAGATGGCGAATGCCTGATTGTAGGTGTGCTTTGTATCGTCGGCGATGCTGCCGTCGTAGCGCACCGCCCAGAGCACTCCGCCGTAAGCGTTGTCTATGCAGTAGTCCGACATGAATTTATATGCGTGCTTTGCGTTGTCCAGACAGATCGCGGCGAATTTGGCATTTTCGCCATCATCCGCGAGTGCCTTGACCTCCTTGCCCTTAAAGAGCATGTACGCATTTGAGAAAAACCAGAGTATGCGGCTGTTGAGGATGCAGCCCTTCGCCGCTGCCGGGTCCTTTTTCAGGTCGTAGTCCACATACCCGCAGAAGCCCCCGAACCTGTCGTCGCGCAGCTCCGCCCAGAACGGTATGATCTTCCGGGTAAGATGATCGTAAAACTCCTTTGAAATCTGCTGTCTGTCCATAATTCAATCCTTCTCTTCTTTAGATGCGGTCTTAACCGCATCTGATTCCCTGCCCTCCACGTCACTTACGTACAAGGCCCTAATTAGGGACGGTATCCCGCCGCTCCGTCTTGTAGTTTGACACGTAATTGTGCATAATCGTGCATTTTACTCCATGCACGGCAAAAAACCGATGCGCGGACAAGCATGATTACATCCCAAAGTATAGGTACATTCGGGCATTATGTCAATCGGATATAAAAAAAGAGAATGCACAATTTATAGTGCATTCTCCGGATGTATTACTGTCTCAGCTCTTCCATTGTGTAGCGCTTCTTCATGCTCTTATACCTGAAACGCGCCATCTCGTTCTTCGCGAGCACGTCGGCCTCATTTCCGCGGTACTGGCAGCGGATGCAGCAATATTCGTCCTTTTCCTTATCGTAGAACATATCGATGTCCAGGTCGCGCATGAAGCACGAAGGGCATCTGTAATTAAGCCGTCCTTTTCCTAACTGTGCCATGATCAATCCTCCCTCTCCAGCCTCAGGCTCGTCGTATAAACATCGCCCTGTGTCAGTTCCGCCATGTATCCGAGCGTGAACATCGGCGAGAACGCATAGCCTTCCCTGATGTAGCCGACATTGTTCTTTCCGCCTTCGCCGGTCATAGTAACAAGCGTCTTTATCGCGCGGATCGAAGCGTTGACCGCGGATGCGTCCTGAACATACTCCTCGCGGCATTTGTATGCGTAATCGATCGAGCGGGACGCGGAAGACATATTGCCTCCGTCGATGCCTGTGATCCTGCCGCTCTCGAGGCCCTTTTCGTAGGAGTCGAGCGCTCCCATCGCACGAAGGGTAACGCAGGTCATGTCCTCGGGATATTCGGTCGTTCCGTAGCAAGCCACCATGTATTCGTTGATCTTAAGCTCCGCCTTCGGATCGCTCATCTCAAGGATGTTTCTCTTTATCTTGATATCGCTGCTGCCTTCCTTGAAAATGATCTCGGTCTGCAGCTTAACCTTAAGATCCGAAAACTCTATGTCTACGGGTTCGAGAGTCAGCTTCCTGATCTTGCCCGCGGAGGTCTTTGTCTTCGGCGAAACGAGTTTTCCCTTTTTGTCGTTCATATCGCATTTAGCGAGCTCGACGGTCCTGCCTTTTTCGTCCTTCATCACTTCTTCTGAGAACTTCGCCTTGGTCCTGCAAAGGCAGAGGTCGACCTCCTCGCCGCCGTGGATCAGCTTCGCGCTGCGCACTGTTCCTTCGCCCGCGTAATGAGTGAAATATCCGGCCCTGTACTTTTCCTGGATCAGGAATGGATACGAGCAGTCCTGAACATGAGGCGTTCCGATGCCCACCGGCCACTCAAGCTTCGCCGCGTAAGGACGCAGATCGACGATCGCGCCGCCCTGGTCCATGTTCACGCAGACACGCATGAACGGATCGTTGTACCAGAAAAGCTGCTTGTCCGAACCGTAGAGGATGTCTTTCCAGAGCGCGCATTCGGGCTCGGTGTAATTCTTGTGCTCACGGTAGAAATCGGCCCACTCGGCCATCGTGAGATCCTCGAGCTCTCCCTGCTTCTTGAGGTCGCCGTAATACTTCATTCCGTCGGAATAGCTCTGGTAGAGCAGCTCGTAAGGCGCCTCCCATCGGCCCATCTTGTTCATCCAGCCGGGTCCGACGAACATCATGTTGTAAGCAATGCCGTTGTTGTAATCGCCGAGAACCCTGTACTGGTCGACAAGATTGTAGAAGTAAGGGTACTTGTACTCGCCGTCCTCTTTGTAATAGCTCATGCCGCGCAGAACGTTCTGCGGATGGGTTCCGAAATTCGAGCCGTTGCCGTCATAGCATGCGAGCAGGTCGCGCGAAAGATGAGGAATGGCCACGATACCGCTGTCCTCGGCCTCATTGGCCGCGGGTGCATGGGTATTGACCTTCGAAGGGATCCAGGGTGCCCACGGACCGCCGTCCATCAGCGTGTACCAGCTGTTATTGCAGGTATGGTAAGCCTTCGGGCCTTCCTCCCAGCAGGTCGCAACTGCGCATTTTACCGAAGGATACGTCTCTTTGATGTAGTTCGTAAGCTCTGCGTCCATATAGTACGACCCCGTCGACTCAGGGTAGAAGCCGAAGCGCTCGTGGAACTTCTCAAATACATCGTTGACAATGCTGATCTTGTCCTCCATCGAGAACATCCAAATACAGAAATCCTTGGTCTTATACTTCTCGCGGAACTCCTTGCAGGGAAGTCCGAGCAGCGTGAGCGCGATCTCATCGCCGTACTTCTCGTGATGCTCCTTCGCAATTGCTACCGCCTCGTCGTTAAAAAGGCTGGCGTAAGTCATCTGGATCGTGGTCTTCAGGCCGTTCTCGTGCGCGAGTCTCTGCTGTGTCTTGAAAATGTCGAGCGACTCGGTCAGCAGCGCTTTGCGCCCGATATCCTCGGCCTTGCCCTGTCCGGTCACCTTCTCGGCGTACTCGGGTACCATCTCGGGGCGGTGAATGATATTGACTATAAATCTGTTTTCCATACACTTATCTCCTTGAAAATTCGCGCTTCCGACGCATAACTGAGTCATTTGCGCAACCGATTGTCCAACTACTAAAATCCTACCACCTCTAATGTGTACTGTCAAGGAGGAAATCATAAGGTTAATGATAAGACATGGGGACGGTTCTTCTGTCTGCGAACTGCGCAGACAGAAGAACCGTCCCCATGTCTTCCAACTGACTGCCCACGTCTTTTATAATCCGATTACAAGTTCGGGCGCTGCAGAGAAAACTTCCGGGACTCGTAAAGGACGCCGACACTCAGCACGCGTATTCTGCGTGCCTAGTGGCGCTGCGTCCGTAATCGAAGCGAGAGCGTGTCTCCGGAAGTTTTACTCGTCGCCGCCCGAACCGTCACTAGGCTTGAAACCAACAAGGGCCGGCAGTTCTGCTTGCAGAACTGCCGGCCCCAAAGAGCCAAATTCTAGATAATCTCCTCCACCGACAGGCTGTGATCCCTCGACAGGTCGATCCAGCCGTCATCGGTGATCACTACGGGATGAGCCAGATCGAACTTGTTGATCAGGACGATCGTGCCTTCCCGGCCGTCACTTAAGCGGACGCGGTTATTGATGTATGTATTGATGATGTATTCGAGGAATACATAAATGTACTGCGAGTCGTATTTGTGGTAGCCCTCGCTCTCAAATATCGTGATGACCTTGAACGGACAGAGCGGGCCGCGGTACACGCGCCTGGAAGTCATCGCGTCATATACGTCCGCGATCGCAACAATACGGGCGCAGGGGTCGATCTGGTCGCCCTCAAGTCCCATTGGATACCCCGAGCCGTCCATGCGCTCGTGGTGCATCAGCGCCGAGTTGATTATATGCGGATTAAGTGTCGTCTCCTTGAGGATCTTGTAGCCCTCGGTCGGGTGTGTCTTGACCAGATTATACTCGTCGTCGGTCAGCTTGCCCGGCTTTGTGATGATGCCCTCGGGAAGCTTGGTCTTGCCGATATCGTGGAGCAGACCGGCCATCGTGACTATGTCCAGCTCCTCCTTTTCGAACCCGAGCCACTTCGCGAAAATATTGCAGATCAGCGCAACATTCACGCTGTGCGCGTAGGTGGGATCGTCGTAAACATGCATGTTGTGGAGCATGTCAAACAGGTGAATGCTGTTGTCGTTGTGCACGATCAGGGACTGGATCTCGTTCAGCAGATACTCCTCGTCGATCTTGATCCTCTTCTCGATGACGTCGTTTATAAAGCCCTTGATGTGCTTGACCGCGACCTCAAAGCTGGCCTTGAATACCTTATATTCTTCGCTCGCCAGAATTTTCTCGGAGTAGGTATCCTCATGCGGCTTTTCCGGCAGTTCGACCTCCTCGGAGTCGTCCCTTATCCTGACGCTGCCGATCGAGTAGAAAACCAGCCTGTTTATGTAGTTGTCCGTCAGTTTTTGCCCCCTGGCAATGATCAGCTGGTCATTGACCGAGTAAACATCCTCGTCGGTGATCATTCCCGGCACAAGATCTCTGGTAAATATCCTGGACATTTGCAAACCCCCGCTAAATGAATGCGTGAAAATATTGAAAAAACGGGCCTTTGGTGCTATACTTTTCGTGGAAACGTTTCCAAAAAACAATTACCCATTTTGTCATTTTTGATTATACAACAAGAGGGCGGAATTATGAAGAATTTTTCATCATTTAAGCGTATTTTTTGTATCCTCCTGATCGTGTCCATGCTCATGTCCCTGGCAGGCTGTAAGCAGAAGACCTCCGATCCGGACGTTACTCCCACCGCGGAGCCGACCGCCGCGCCCACACCCGACGCGGGGAGCGATACGGGCACCGGTACCGGAGACAGCTCATCACACGGGCTTTTGACCCCTGATACCGACAGCTATCCGGTCGACGCTTCGGGCGAGGTCCTGATCAATGACGTCGACCTGAGCAATTACACCGCGCTCAGCTCATCCGACAACTCCCGCGTTTTCTATCACATATTCGTGGGTTCGTTTTCGGATTCGGACGGCAACGATATCGGCGATCTGCGCGGCATCATCAACCGCATGGATTACCTGAACGACGGCGATCCGGCTTCCG
>JAEEGK010004154.1_pt1 | contig 35689 bp, 23 predicted proteins | sample 8958771 | NCBI WGS metagenome assembly JAEEGK01 (sample SAMN16246547, study PRJNA631951) | gut metagenome | biome: gut microbiome; feature: rumen; material: SC-attached | host: Bos | place: Iran: Karaj | collected 2018-10 | reverse complement strand
TAAAATAGGAAAAATTATTTTAGATTATATTTGATTTTTATAAAATATAAATAATTAAAATAAACTAAAAAAATTTTATCAAAGTTATTAATTGTTGAATTAAATGAGAGTAATAATTTATTACAAATGATTGATGGTATATAAAAAAAAAAACAAATCCCAAATTATTCAGTTAAAAAACAATAAAATTCATTTCATAATTCTTTTATCCATGTTTCTTAATTTTTTATTTTTTTTCCAAAAATTTAACTGAAAATTTAAAAAATTTTTTTGTTTTTTTAATCTTTATAAGATGATGAACATTCGGAGAAAAATATAAAAAATAATGAAAATCTTTCTGACTGTTGAACAAGATAATTTTTTGATTTTGATAAAAATTTTTTTCAACATTTAAATTTATTCAAAGATAATAAATTTCTTTATCTTAATTTAAAATTTGACTTTCTAAATAATAAATATTACTTTAATCTTTATTATTTATGTTCAGAAAATGTTACTTATTTATATTATTATTCGAAGATATTAAAATTAAAACTTGGTTTTTATCCCAATAAATCTTTGACTAAATTATTGATAAAAAATGTTTATATAAAAAATATGAAAAAATTCCTTTTAAAAGAAAAATAAAAACAGTCACACGAAAAAAATTTTTGATAAAAGTATAGAATGGTTTTATTTATTTGAACATTTTGAAAAAAAGAGAAAATACAGTTTTGAAAAGTGATAAAAGTATAATTGACGTATATAAGCATAATATTAATAATTTAAAAATAAATTCAGATATCAAAGTTCTCTTTTATATAAAGCTCATTTTTAAAGAGGAATATTCTAATACTAAATATGCTTTAATTTGTCATTATTATTCAGAAACTCTTATTATTTTATTCAAGCTATAAGTAAAAAAAACTGTGTTTCTTAATGGATTAATAAAATAATTAAAGATAATAATTCATCAATATTAATTTAACAAATTCTATTCTTTGAATTTAAAAATCAAAATTATATAAAATGATAGAACATAAATTCCAATTAAAATGTTCGAAAATTTATCAACCATTATAATTTATTCAAAAAAAATTCCGAGATTGTGTTTTCAAAAATATATTGAGGAATTTAATTAAAAGAGATTAATAGATGTTTTAATAGTAAAACTTATTTTGATGAATCAAAAACAATATTAAAATTATTTAACAGGAAATGTTCATTTTTCAAAGTTAATTTTTAATTCAAAATATAGAATAGTTTGCCTAATGATGAAAAGAATATGTTGATTTACCTTATTTATTCCTCTATTCTTAAAAATTTACAAATAATTTGATAATTAAGGTGAAAGTTCATATAAAAGTTCATTTTATAAAGAAAAAAATGAATATGATGAAAATGAATATTATAATTCTATAAATTAGAATTATTATTTCATCTCTTAATTATTTTACTAATTTTTTTTTGCATATTAATGTTGAAAATAATGGAAAATTAATGATATTTATTTTCTTAATGAAGAAAATAATTTTTATTTAGATGAAGGATTCGGAGAATATTTTTTAAAATTAAAAAAGATAAAAAGGTTGATTTTATGAAATCAAAGATTAAGATAATTTGAATAGATTTAAATGATTTGGAAATAAATATTGATTAATTAGAGCAGATAATATGAATATTATTAGAACAATTTATCTTATAATAATATTATTGATAATAATAATGAATATAAAAAAAATATAAAATGAAACTCAAATTTCAGAGAATTTTGATGTTGATTAAATTTTTTTTCTTTTTGAACTTTAATAAATAGTTCTAATTTATATTTCAATTATTTTTAATGATAATGGTAAAATATCTTTTATTTTTCATTACAAAATAAACTGAATAAAATAATTTAATTCATGAAAAGATTCAAAATACAGTTTTATTCTTCTCAGTAATTATAAAACATCAAATAATAAAAAAACATTGACCTTTGTTTTCATTCTAAACATTAAAATCTTTTTTTTAATTTTCATTTCCAAACTGTTAAATAAATGTTCAATTTCATATATTCATAAAATAATTATTTTAAATTCTTTTCAAAATTAATTAAAGAAATTAACAACTTGTTCGATGTAAAAAATTTTTTATGCCTATTTCTCTAAATAATAAATACTTAACATAAAAATAAAAATAAAAAAACAAATAAAACAAAATAATCATAAATATAATATCCACATTTTCCTTATCCCTTTTTAAATTCAATTAATCTCCTTTAAATATAAATCATAAATTAAAAAATAAATCAAAAAAAGAGATAAAAAGAAAAACCGCAAAAAACAAATCAAATATAATTTTAATTATAGAAATAAGCAACAAAGAACAAATTGATTATAAATTTAATCAACTACACTATTATATAAACTTTCCTAACCAAGTTATCTACCTTTATGATTCATACATTCAAAAAATTATGATATTATTAAAAAAAGACCATTAATTTATTAAAAGTGCTAATATATTTTGAGGGAACATTTGGAGAACTTAATTTAAATTTTAATTTGGTTGATTACATTTTTTTATATGTTAAGAAATTTAAAGGGAAGGAATCTTGTAGAATCATTTTGATATTATATGAGATTTTACGACAGATTAAGACTCTTGAAAAAATGAAATTTTTTGAGTTAATTTTTATTATTTTTTTAATTTGAAAAAACGTTTATATAAGTTATAATTAAAAAAATAAAAATGGGAGATAATGAATTACAAAATAATGAAGTTCCAATTGAAAAAGGAGATAATCCAGAAGAACAAAATCTAGACAATTCAAAAACTGGAGAAAAAGAAAATGATTTAATAGAGCGAAATAGAGATGAAATAAATGATGGAAATATTATAGATAATCAAAATATGAAAGAAGACATAAATTTTGAAAATATGAATGAATTAAAAGAAAATCAAGATAATAATCAAGACAATTTAAAAGAAGAAAATAACCTAGAAAAATTAAATGAAGAAAATCCAGAAAAAAGAGAAGAAAATTTAAATGAACAAGAAGAAAAACCAGATGAAGAAAATTTAAATGAGTTAGAAGTTAAAAAAGAAACAGAAAATAATAAAATTAGATTAAAACCAGAAATTAATCCAGAAAATTTTAATGAATTAGAAGAAGAAAAACCAAAAGAAGAAGAAAATATAAACAGAGAAATTACTATTCCAGATAATTTAAATGAAATAAACAAAAATGAAGACAAAGGAAATAATAAAGAAGAACAAAATATTAAAGAAGAAAATATAAAAGAAGTTAATCAAAATTTAAATGAAAATCCAGAATATTTAGGTTTAAATGATTTAAACCCAGAAAATTTAAATCCTGAAAATTTAGAATTAGAAAATCAAGAAATAGAAGAACCAAAGTTTAAAGATATGGGAATAAACACATCAGAACTATCACTTGAAGATTTAAATAAATTAAGGGATAATAATTTAGATTTCATTCAAAATGATTTATTATATTTAGAGATTAAAAACGATATAGATGAAGAGAAAAGAGATACACCAGAATCAATAAATAAATTAAAAAAAGAATTAGATGAGAAAGATAAAATATTTGATTTAATTGTAAAATCAAATAATGATTTAAAAGAAAAAATTGAAGTATCCAATAAAAAATATAAAGAAATTTTAGATAAAATTGAAGAAAAAAAAAATGAAGATACAGAAACAAGATTAACAAATCAAATTAAAGAAATGGAAAAAGAAATAAATGCAAATAATGTTGAAACTGAAAGATATAAAAAGAAAATAGATGATTTAAAGAAAAAAATAGAATTTCAAACTAATTTAGAAAGAGCATATAATTTACAAAATGTTCTTAAATTAGAAACTATAAAAAATAATGAATTAAAACAACAATATAATGCTTTATTAAGAGTTAATGGAGTACAAAAAAAATATATTAAAAACATTGATAAAGAAAATCAAATAACAGAAAAAAAAGAAATTTTAAAAAATGAAATAAAACAACAAAAAGAAGCTATTAAAGAATATCAAGAAAAATTTACCAAACAAGATAGATTTTTAAGATTAATTCATGAAAAAATTTTATCCATTGAAATAAATATTAGAAAAATGAAAGAACCAAAAATTAAAGAAACTAAAATGTTTACAAAAGAAGAATTAAAGAGTACAGTTGATTCACTTAATCTTTTAAAAGAACAAGTTACAGAAAATAGAAATCAATTAAATTATATTACAAAAAGTAATGATGAGAAATTAAAACAAATATTTACACAAAATAAAAAAATAGAATTTGATTATAAAGAAGCAGAAAAAGAACATAAAAGATTATTATTTAAAAAAAATGAATTAAAAAGATTAATTAAATATTCAAATATCAATAATAATATAAATAAACAATCAAAGAAAAAAATAAATTTAAAACAAAAAGAAGAGGAAGAAAATAGAAATTATAATAATGATTATGATAATAATCAAGAATTAGATAATGAAAAGCACTTAGTTGAAAATGACAATTATGATGATGTGAATAATATTCATCCTAAATTATTTTCTAAAAATCCAAATAAAAATAAAATTGAAGAATATGAAGATGAAAATAATTTAGATCAACCTCCAGATAGTAATTCTATGGGAGAGGATAATATCGATATTAATGATAGTAATGCTGAAATTAATAATGATAGTAATGCACAAATTAATAATAATATTAAAAACAATGATGATTTATTATAAGAAAATTAATATATATCATAATATTATAAAATTTTATTAAATAAAATATTTTTATATTATTTCTTTTAAAAAACCTAATTAAAAAGAGATTAACCGATAAATTATATTAATAAAACAAAATGTCAATAAAATAAGAAAATAATTTATTTGTTTTAGAGAAATTGTATCTTCACTTAAGGGAGTTAGTTAGTTCCTTATGAGAAGCAATAAACAATGCAAACTTATGAGTTATAATCAATCACAAAAAGAAAAAAAAAACTCAACATTTCTTCTTTTTATTCAAAAATATTTTAATAGAAGAAGAATTAATAAATTATATAATAATATATAGTAAACTATAATTTTGAATTGATAAAAAAGATTCTTAATAAAGAATTAAAAGTATTTTATCTTAAAATAAAAGATAAACATATATATTTGCAGAATTATGATTTTTCTTATCTTTTCATAGTGAAGTTTATCTGTCTTAAATCCGGTAGATTATATTTTTTATATATTAAGAAGTTTAAAATTCAAATTCGTAGATACACTCTTGAAGCCTATAAGGAATTAACTAATATTGATTAAGATCTAAAGAAAAGTAATACTTTTAGAATTAATCATTTTAATTTTGATATTTCTAAAAAGAAGTAAAAGGAAATAAGATTTTAAAATTTTATTTTAGTTAAAACTTCTTTATTCAAATCTTAATTAATTTTTCTTTGTTTAAAGGTTAAAAAGATTTTTATGTTTTAATCATAAATTTATAAAAAAATTATGATGTAGAAAAAATATAAATTATTTAAGTATTTTTTTTAAAATAATATATTATTCATCAAAAATGTCGTCATCAAATGACAAAAATTTATATTTAAAATCAATAGAAAATAACTATAACAAGCCATTAGATGCTTTAAATATAGAATCAAACGAAAATTTAATTTTTGAAAAAAAAGAATTAATAATAGGGAATTATGAAGAAGCACCAGAATATTTAAAAGATAATGAATATATTAGATCAGGTTATTTAATTAATTGTAATACTTTTAAAAAAGTTTTATCTTCATTAATTAAATGTCATAATGAAACAATGAATGTTTGGAGTCATCTATTAGGAACTTTAATTGCAATTGTATTTATATTTTACACCTTCATTTTTGTAAGTTCATATTCAGAAACCGTTTTAAAATATTTAGATTATGAAAAGATGACTTATGACATTAATGATGTTATTTCTCCTTGGATTGAAAATTTAAATAAAGATAAAATTGAAGATAAAAAAATATATCCAGAAATAATTTTCACATATATAGAAAGTATAATTATAAAATCAAATAACATGTTAAATGAAATAAAAAATAGAATAAAAGATTTTACATCATATATGAAAAATTATATAAATCAAATAAATAGTTTAATACAAAAAATAATAGATAAAGTTCAATTACAATCAAATTCTAAAATTTCAGATGATATAACGTTAAAATGGGAAATATGTAGTAATAAAATAATAGATATATTAAAAGGTCAAAATGAAGAAACAATAAATAATTATGATAAGACATTAAGAAGATGGCCACTTTTTATTATGTTAGTAGCAGCTATAATTTGTTTATCTTGTTCAACTACTTTTCATTTATTCGGAACAATGTCAAATTCAATAAATAAAGTACTAAGTAGAGTAGATTATGCAGGAATAACATTTTTAGTTGCAGGGAGTTGTTATCCTCCTTATTTTTATTTTTTCTATTGTGAGAAATGTAAGTTTATTTTTAATTAATATTTTAATATTAGTTTGGGCTGGAGTTTATCTATTATTTATTTCTGTTTTTGCTTTAAGTGTTTTTTTCTTTACTTTATCACCTGATTTTCATGTTCCTAAAAGAAGAAGGTTAAGAGGGACTTTATTTTTATCTTTGGGAATTAGTACTGCTATTCCTATATTACATTTAACTTTTTTTGGAAATTATGTTAAAGGATTTGAAAAATTACCTCATTTACAATATTGGTATTATGGAGGTGTTTCTTATGTTTTTGGAGGATTAATGTATGTTCTGAGAATACCCGAAAGGTATTGTATTGGAAAATTTGATTTATTTGGAGCCTCTCATCAAATTTTGCATATTTTTGTTGATGTGGGTTTTATTTTGCATTATTTTGGGGCAATTGATTCATTTTATTATAGAGTTGAAAATCAATGTCCTGTTATATAAATTCTAAAATGAAAAATGTCATTTGAATATTTAAATTTTGATTTTTATGAATTTATATATATTTGAAATTAGTGTTATTAAAGTTAAATGTTATTAATATCTTTTTTATATTATTAATAATTTTATTTAACATTTTAAAAAAATTAATTACTAATATAAATGATGAGAAGTATTATAATAAAATAGATTTATTAATTGATGAAAAAGAAATAATAAAATATAAAAAAATAGATATTAAAAGAATAAAAGGAAAAATAGAAAAAATAAAAGAAAATATAAATCTTTGAGATATCAATGAATATATTAAATATTTTAAAAACTTAAGAGATATATAAGGAAGAAGAAATTTAAAAATTTTTTTTTGTAAACACCATTGAGAAATTAAATAATTTGAAATATATTAATTTAAGAATAGGTAATATAAAAGATTCCAATAATAGATTATTTAATATTATTCAAAATTCTCAAAAATACTTTAATTTTAAGATAATATCCTAATCAAAATATTCATTTCTTTCTTCAAATTATTACAAATTGAAAATATTTAAGAATTCATAAAATTAATATTAATTTAAAAGAAACATCAGAAAAATATTACGATTAAAAAATATTGTTCATTATTATCTAATTGCACTTCTTTTACTTCTTTAAATCTATTTTAAAGTAAAAACTTTACTTATATCAGTTGAATGTTCTAAGCTCACTTCCACATACTTCACTTTTTAAAAAACTTACAGTAATTAGAGATCTTCAATTTCAAGACTATTATCATTTTCCATACTAAAACAAGTTAAAGCCACCAAAAATGCATTATCACCATTTGTAACTTTTTTTCATTTGCAACTACTCCAAAAGTGCCATCTGGAATTGAATCTATTAATTTACACTTTATTTAGAAATTTATATTCTTATATTCAAATAATGGGAATTTCCACAATCTTAAAGTGTTATTACTTCTTCAGATATTTTTATTATAAATACAGCAACCATTTTCTTATTTCCAGTGTCAACTCAAATTATTGTGGTGAATTTATATCAGAACAATCAAATTTTAAGGTTGATGGAAGTATTTTTATATAATAAGATTTAATATATGTAAACAAAGAAATAATTAATATTAATTTTTTCATTATGAAAAATATATTTTTTAATTGTTATTTTTTTTGGATAAATTCATTATAGTTAATAGGTTTTTTTGTGAGTTTAATTTGTTTCAATTGTAAATGATATAATTTTTTATGTGTTATATTGTTTACCCAGAAATCAAATTCTATCTATAATAAATATGAAAAGTTCATTTGAATAATATAATTATTATTTATTTATTAAATGTTTTGTTGTATGAAAAACAACAATAAAAATGATAGAAATTCCTTACAAAATAAAATAAACTTTCATAATAATTTAAAATCAATATCAGAATTTAAAATTGTTATTTTAGGAGATTTAGCAGTAGGAAAATCTTCAATAGCAAACAGATATATTCAAAATACATTTTCAGATAAATATGTCGCAACAATAGGAGCATCTTTTTATGCAAAAAATATTAAATTATCAAATAATGAATTAATAAAAATACATATTTGGGATACAGGAGGCTCAGAAAGGTTTAGATCAATTTCTAATATATATTATAAAGGAGCAGATGGTGCTTTATTAATTTATGATGTTCAAAAAGAAAGTACTTTAACTAATTTAAATTATTGGATAAAAGAATTAAAAGATAAAGTTGATTCTGAAGGGCTTGTTTTAGGACTTGCGGGAAATAAAATTGATATTAACGAAAATGAAAGAATAATTACTTTCAATAAAGGAAAAGAATTTGCTCATAAAAACGGTATTAAAATTTTTAAAGAAATTTCTGCAAAAAGTGGAATTGGAGTAGAAGAATTTTTTTATGAAATAGCTTATAATATCTTTAAAAATAAGCAAAACAATATTATAAAGATTGAATATGATACCGAAGGATTTTAATTATTATTTTTATTAAATTATTTTAAGCAATTTTAAAATCTATGTTATTAAAAAATAAAAAAGTGAAATAATTTATTTTTTCATTGAAACTTTACATATTTTTATAAATAATAATATTCTTATAATATTGTTATAAATGAATTCAAATATAAACTTTTATTTTATATATTAGGAAAAAGATATAAAAAAACTCCTTTAATAAGTTTAAATTTACAAAAAATTCCACAAAAAAATAAAAAGATAGAACATAAAATAACATTTAAAAATCATTAAAAATTTCATCTTGATTTTTTAATAAATATTCATCTAAATCACCACTAGAAGTAAATAAATTACTTTTCATAATATGAGTAAAAGGAAAATCAATATATTTTAAATCTTTTTCATTGAATTTCTTTTCAAAAGTATAATATCCTTTCATACTCAAATTTAAAAGACTATCAAAATCAAAATCTTTAAAAAAATTATATGACTTAACTTTATTAAAACTATTAATTCTTTTCTTTGGATTTTTTTGTAATAATCCAGATACAAATTCATTAAAATTACTACAATTAACATCACTAGGAAAGGAAACTTTTTTATCAATAATTTCATTATATACATTTTTAGCATCTTTTTCATCGTTTCCAAAAGGAACATAACCATAAAACATTTCATATAATATAACACCTAAAGACCAATAATCAACAGAACAATTATAATTTTTCCCTAAAATAATTTCAGGAGCCATATAATGTGCAGTTCCCATAAAAGTATTAGTATAATCTTTTCCAGTTATATCTTTGGCTACTCCAAAATCAATCACTTTAATATATCCATTATATTCTAGCATTAAATTATCTGGTTTTAAATCTCTATGTATTATTTTTTTCTTTTGTAAATATGATAATACTGAAGATAATAAACCACCATAATATTGTGCTTCTTTTAAATCTCTGGATTTCCTATTTTTCTCATTTAAATATTTTCTTAAGGTCATTCCATCTACAAATTCCATTAGAAAAAATAAATATTCTCTTGTTTTAAAAGTATTCATAATAGAAACAATATATGGATGTTCAATAGAATACATAATATTCTTTTCATTAATATATAATTCAGCCATTTCTTTCATTTGTCCCATTGCTTGAATTTCTGCAGTTTTCATTGCATAAAATCTCTTTTTATCATGAACTAAATAAACTTTCCCATAAGCTCCACTTCCTAATTCTTTTAAATAATATAAATTATCAAGAGTTACTGTAATATCTTTCATTTGTAACATTTTTTTTAAAGGTTTTAAAAAAATTTCATCTTTATCTACAATATCATCATAACTTTCTTTTTCAATATAATAACATTCACATTTAATTGAAGCTGATATAAAATTAGCCTTTCTTGTATATGAACCTATTTGAGAACATATGTCTCCAAAAGTTTGATTTTGTTCTAAAGTTTTTATAGTAACTGTTCCTATTTTAATTTCAACATTTCCACTTTTTATTATAAAAAATTTATCACTTGTTGGACCATCTTTTAATAATATTTCCCCTTTTCTATATACATTTAAATGAAGACAATTTGATAATTGAAATATTTTCAATGGAGATAAATATTTAAATAAAGGAAGAGGTTTTAATAAATTTATTCTTTCAAATAAATTTAATTTTGTTTCTGGTGAAGGTAAATTTAAATATTTTTCTATTTCTGACCATGAACATTCAAAAACTAAACATTCATCTCCTAAAATAGAATAATCTAAATCTTTTTCTATTAAAATTGAATCTATAAATAATTCTCCTTTTTCAATTAAATCATTTTTACTCTTATTTTGAGAATTATTACCTGAATTTCTTACTGAATTTGATAATGTACTTACATTTGTTGGATGTTTACTTAATGTAGTTCTTTGATTAAATTCACAAGAATATAGTTTCATTATTGTTTGATAAATAAAATTACCTACATGCTCTTTTGTATTATTTGTTTTATGATGAAATTTAAAAAGTGAACCTGAAATAGGAATTAATATTTTTTTTTCTTTTTGAGTCATTATTATATCATTAAAATAAAATTTAAATTGAAAAATGTTAAATAACCTTGACTTATTATCTCCAACAGTGAAATATTTATTTAAAATTTCATTATTTTTTATACTTTTATCAAATATGTTAAATATAATATTTTTAACAGCATTATCACCTAAAATAGAAAATAATTCATCATATAAAATCTTTAAAATAATACATTCATTAGAAGTAGTATAAGAATATAATGATTCAATTTGATTAAAAATTCCAATTTCACCGAAAATTTCCCCAGAATAAATTCTTTTAATAATCATTTCTCCTTTTGTACAAGTAACATAACCTTCAATAACCATAAATATATAATTATTGAATTGCTCTTCTTGAAGAAGAATTGTTTTTTTATTAAATTTAATTTTTTCTGAAGATTCTGCAATTGAATCTATAATATCATGATTAAATCCACTAAAAAAATAATGTTTAGTTAAAGCTTCAACTTTAATTTTATGTTGTCTATTAAAAAATTCTTCTACTATTATTTTATATCTTTCAATGGGTAATTTATATAAATAACATCTTTCAATAGATAATAAATAACAATTTTTTTTAGTATTTTTAATTAAAGCACTTGTTCCAATTCCAGAATGTTTTTCTAATTCATATTTTTCATTGTCGATTGAATAACCTAATTTACCTTTTTCAATCATATAATAATAATGTTCTTTTATTTCATTTTTATTTGAAAAAATAATAATTTTAGGTTTTACTCTAATATAACTAATTGCATTAATTATCATATTAATAGTTGCTTCATCCATTTCATTAACTATTAACTCTTCTTTTTTTAAAATATTTTTTAAAGTAATTAACTGTTTTTCTGAAAAAGGTTCATTTATTTCTTCTATATCTAAATGATTTTTATGAGAATTTTTATCAATTATTGAATTTAGTGAAGCAATATCATCTGAGTTTAATGATGATACTGAATTTTTTTTTGCTGAAAGATTCGGAGATAATGATAATGTTGTTAATTTCTTATTTGAAGGTAATATATTGTATGTTTCTTTAAATTTCATTTTAATTTCTGTAAAATCTATATTGTGATTAATAGTGGAATAAAATTTTTTTTCTCTTCTCTTCATTTTAGTTTCATTTGTTAATTGATTTATTTGATTTATTGATATTGATATTGATTTTCTTCTATTTTGATGATTTTGAATTAATGATACTCTTTTATTTATTTTTTCATTTTTTTCATTTGGAATTGTTTTTTTGTTTTCTTCTGTTGGATGAGATATTATTTCTCCTTTTTTTTCATTAATATTATTTGTTGTTTCATTTCTATTATTATTATTATTATTATTATTTATATAATTTTTATTTTGTTCATTTATTCTTATTGTGTCTTGATTGGTTTGGGAAGATATTATATGAGAGTTACAACATATTGATTTAATAACACCCATTTAAATTTTTTCCTCTTTGATAATTATTTTATTAAATATAAGTTTACTCATTTTTTATTAAATTTCAAATTTTATTTAATTATAAAATGAATTGGTATTTGATATATAGAGTATTGAACAAATGTTTACTAATTAAGTTTATTTCTTTAATTTTCAATATATTAAATTAATATATTAAAAACATTTTATTTAAGTTAAAACATAATATAATATTTCTATAAATATAAATTTCAAAAAAATATTTTTTTCTAATAAAGTAAAATCAAAAAGAAAAACAATTAACCACGAAACTTAATTTAAAAAAAAAATTAAAAAAAATATTATTTTTCCAAAATGGATAAACCATTAAAAAAATATACTTTTCTAAAAGAAAGAAAACTTTTAGAAAGATTAGATGTTCTTCCTTTTATAATTCTTCAATCATTATGTATTATTATATATTCAAATCAAAAGATAAATTCTTTATTAAGAGGAGTAATATTTGTTTTTGTATTACTAATGCAAGGAATAGCTTTTTTTTCTAAGTTTTGGTCAGAAGACTTAATGGCAAAAATATGTTATAAAGTAGAAAAATCAATAGAAAAAGCTACTCATTGTAGAATAGATGTTATATCAGAAAAATTTAAAATGAATAATAGAACTTCAATTTCTCCTTTAAAAAATAATGAAAATATTATTTCAATGGAATTTGAGAAAATTCTCTTAGTATATGATAAGGAAAAATCCACCTTCATTAGACCTAAATTAAATTTAAAAAATAAAAAATTAATTGATTTTTTATCTCCAGAACCAATAAAAGAAGAAAATGTAAATAATTTATTAGCCAAATTTGGTGAAAATAGAATGAAAATTCCTATTCCATCTTTTTTCACTTTATATAAAGAACATATAGTCGCTCCATTTTTTGTTTTTCAACTATTTTGTATATTACTTTGGGTGTTTGATGACTATGGTATTCATTCAATGATAACATTATTTATGTTATGTATATTTGAAGCTACTGTTGTTTCTCAAAGAATATTTAATTTAGCTACTTTAAGAAATATGAGAGTTCCTCCTCATTTAATTTTTGTTTATAGAAATAATTCTTGGAAAAAAATTCCTTCCAGTGAACTTTTACCTGGTGATATTGTTTCTATTGTAGATGGGAATTCATATGAAGAAGTCAAAGAAGAAGAAGATGAAGATACTAAAAATAATAAAGTAATTCAATTACTTAAAAGATTAAAGGAAATTAAAAAGAAGAATGAAGAAAGATTTAATAAAAAAAATGTAAATTCTGTATTAAATAAACATAAAGATAAAGAACCTTCTCCTTTAACATGTGATTTATTATTATTAAGTGGAAGTGCAATAGTAAATGAAGCAATGTTAACTGGAGAAAGTGTTCCTCAGATAAAGGATTCAATAACAAAATTAGATTATGAATATAATAATATATTAGATATAAAAATAAAGCATAAAAATTGTGTTTTATTTGCAGGGACAAAAGTAGTTAAAGTTTCAAGAAATGAAGAAATAGAAAAATTACCAAATAATATTAATCAACCTCCACCAAATAAAGGTTGCATATGTTTAGTAATTAAAACTGGTTTTTCAACTGCTCAAGGAAAATTACTTAGAACAGTAATGTATTCATCAGAAAAAAATAAAGGAGAAGATTCATGGGAAGCTTTTATATTTATTGCTATATTATTATTAATTGCCTTAGGAGCTTCATATTATGTTTTAATTGATGGTTTAAAAAGAGAAGGTCAATTGACTTATAAATTATTATTAAGATGTATTATTATTATTACTTCAGTGGTTCCTGCTGAATTACCTATTGAATTAACTTTAGCTATTAATAATTCTTTAGTTTCACTTCAGTCAAAAAGAGTTGTTTGTATTGAACCTTTTAGAATTCCTTTCGCAGGGAAAATTGATATTTGTTGTTTTGATAAAACAGGAACTTTAACTAAAGATGAGTTTATTATGAGAGGATTAGTTAATGTTGATTCTAAAGAACCTCAAAATCCTTATGATAGTGATGAAGAAACTTTAAGTATTTTATTAGGTTGTAATTCACTTATTCCTATTAATAATAAACCAGTTGGAGATCCTATTGAAGTTGCTATGTTTAAGGAAGTTAGAGGGAAAATTGAAAAAGAGGAAATTAAATGTGAGAGAAAAACTAGAATTATACCTATTAGGAAATATCAATTTGATTCTAATTTAAAAAGAATGACTGTTTTAGCAAGGGTTTATTCTGGAATATATGAAAAGACTTATTATAATAGAGTTTTATGTAAAGGAGCTCCTGAAGTAATTAAAACTTTATTAAAGGATATTCCTAATGATTATGATAAATGTTTTAATAAATGGGCTAGATTAGGTTATAGAATTTTAGCTCTTGCTTATAATGATGATCAATCTTATAATTATTCCACAAAAAGAAATGAATTAGAAAAGAATTTAATTTTCAAAGGTTTTGCAATAGTAGAAACTCCTTTAAAACCAAAAACTGAGAATTATATTGAAGAATTAATAAAATCAAAATATGATGTTTGTATAATAACTGGAGATCACTTTTTAACAACATCAAAAGTATCTAAAGATTTAAAATTAGGGCCAGATGATTCAGCCTACTTAAAAATAGAAGATAAAAAAATGAATTGGTATGATTTAGACAACAAATTTATGAAAGAAACTAAAACAATATCTGAAATACAATTATTATCAGAAAAAAATACATTATCAATAACAGGTAAAGAGATAGAAAATTTTGAAAGAGATATAACAATAGAAAATAAATATTTAATATTTCAATATATAAAATTATTTTGTAGAGTGAGTCCATCTCAAAAAGATGATATAATAAAAGATTTGATAAAAAGTGGAAGAAATCCTTCAATGTGTGGAGATGGATCTAATGATGTGGGAGCATTAAAGAGAGCAACAATAGGAGTAGCTTTATTAAATGTAGAAGAGACTGAACATCAGAAAAAACAACCATTTAGTATATTTTCATTTGATGATGAAACAACAATAAAAAGCGGTGATGTTACAGCAGCAGCACCATTTACAAGTAAAAGTGGTAGTATTAAATGTATAAAAAATATATTTATTCAAGGAAGATGTACTTTAGTTGTTACATTTCAAATGTATAAAATTTTAGCATTAAATTGTTTATTAACAGCATATTCTTTAAGTGTTTTAGCTTTGAAAGGAGTAAAATTTTCTGATTATCAAAGTACATATATGGGTTTTGCAATATCAATTTTTTTCCTTATGTTAAGTAGAGCTGTTCCTTTAAAACATTTAAATGAAAATAAACCTCCTAATACTATTTTTACTGTTCAAGCTATTGTGTCTATTGTCGGTCAAGCTATTGTTGATTTAATTGCTATGCTTTTAATTATTTATTATACTGAAATTATGGACCCTGTTTCTATTGGAGAAGTTAAATCACTTGATGATGATTTTACTCCCACTTTAATGAATACTATTATGTTTATTTATCAAATGATTAATCAAACTATTACTTTTGTTGTTAATTATCAAGGGGAACCTTTTATGGAGAATTTAAGTAAAAATTCAGGATTGAAAAAATTACTTTTTGGAATTATTGGAATGACTATTATTGTTATTTTTGATTTATATCCACAGTTAAATGAAATGCTAGAATTACTTCCTTTACCTGATGATTTTATGTATCGAATTTCATTATGTGTAATTATGATCACTAATTTTATTTTGTGTTATTTACTAGAAAATTGGCCTAAGATATTTGGTTATTATAAAATATAATAAAATAAATTTTGGAAAATAAAGTTTATTTTTGAAATTATAATTGAACTTTTTTTAAATTTTATTATTTTTGGAAAATTTATTTAAAAATAAATAGAAGTGAAAATAAATATCAGTATTATTAACAGATATTTATAATGAAAATGATTTAAATAAAATAAGATTAATATTTATAAATAATAAATTAATAATTAAATATAATGACTTTTTCATAATAAATTTTATTCAAAAAGAGGAGTTTAAATGAAAATATAAAAAAATAGTATATTTCTCAGTTAGATTTTTCATTATTTGTTAATGATGAAGTATATTAATAAACCTTTTAATTATTATTTATATTGTCTAGATTAATAATTTAAATGTCTTTTAGAGTTTCTTCTAAAATCAAAAAAATTTAAACAGTTGAATGTGTTGACAAATAACCTATGATTTATTTTGTTGAAGATTTTTAGGATTTTTTTATAAAATTAATTGTCTCATTTCATTTAAAAATCTCAATTATATAATATATTATAAATATCAATTAAATAATTTAATTTATTTAATTTTCATTTTAATTTTAGAATAAAAACAATGAAAAAAAAATATGAAAAGAAATTAACAAAAAAAATAGATATAAACCCATTTAATTTATATTATAATTATGATGATAATGAATTATATGATGCAATGAAACAATCAATAAAAGATGATAAATATAATTTCCAAAGTTTAATTCATATTGAAGAAGGTAATATATCCCCTAAAAAATTTATTGTTCCAAATCTAAAACCAAGAACATATATAATTCCAGAACAAATCCTTAAAAATAATTATCAAGATTTTAACCTAGATATGACACCATTTTATGAATCAAATATTAAACCATTAACTTATTATGATATTTATCCTGAAGAAAAAGAAGCAAATTCAAATAAATTAAAATGTTCTGAATATAATTACTTACCAAGACCAGATTATACTAAATATATTACTAAATATGATCAAGAATTATATGACAGAAATAATAATGATAATAACTACAATTATTTTTTTACTCATGATAAATTATCTCCTGAAGAAGAATTTAGAATGAATGACTTAAAAATCAAAAAATCAAATGAAAAAAAAGATATTTATGCTCAAGCTTTTAAAAGTAATCCATTTCAAAAAACTCAATATAAAAAATGTAGCTTTGTTGAAGATTAATAAATTTTTTTTATTTAAATAGAATTTTTAAATGTTATATAATTTTTACGATAAACTAAAGTTAAATTTTTTTAATTTAGGAAAAAAATGCCTGAAAAGAATCCAAATAAATTTTTAAGTTATCTTAATGAAATTGGTTTAATCGATAATGTGAGTTCTCAAAATTTAGATAATATACAGTATAATTTTTTAAAAAATATAAAAGAAAAAATTTCCCAAATTTAATATGTGTAACATTAATTGTTTTCTTTAATAATATGAATGAAGAAAACAAAAATTTTCCAGTTTCAATTTATAATGAAATTTTTAAAAGAAAATGAAAAAAATAAAATTACAAGCCAAACAATAAAAAAATTATAAACCAAAAATTAATTCAAATTTCACTAAAAAAAATAAAAAAGATTTCAAATATAAACATAGATAATAATAATAATAATAGGAAAAATTTGGATAATAATAATTCAAATTTATTTGAAACTTCTTGGGATAAAAAAGAAAGAGAAGAATATGAAAAATGTATTTTTGAACCATTAATAAATGAACATATTAACTCAAATTTAAATTTTAATTCTCCTTTCTGTGAAAGATTATATAATTATAATAAAATATATAAAACAAAAAAAGACAATAAAAGAAATGAAAAAGAAAAAAAAGAAATAAAATTCATTTAAACCAAAAATGATATCAATACCTCAAAAATACAGAATTAAAAGTAAAAATTCATTTGAAGACAGACAAAAATTATATTTTGATAATAAGTATAAACATCAACAAAAATTAATAAATAAAATAGATAAAGATTTTAAGAAAAATTGTTCTTTTACTCCAAAAATAAATATAGATAATTATTATTTAAAAAACAATGTTTTATCATCTCCTGTTCATTTAAGATTATATGAAGATGAGCAAAAAAGGTGAAATAAAAAGTTAAATAATTTTAATTCAAAAATAAATGAAAATTATAATTGAAAGAGAAAAGATATTCCTTTAGTTGATTATAAAAAAATAGAAGAAAATAAATAAACACTTTAATGCAGAAAATAAAAAAAAAAAGTTGAAAATGAAGAAGGAATAACTTTTAAACCTAATATTATTAAAAATAATTTATATTATGATAAAATTCAACTGACTTTATGAAAGAAATATTCAAATTCTTTCTCCCAAACAAAAATTTATTAAAGATTATAATCAAAGAGAAAAAAAAAATTGAAAAAAAAAACAATTGTGTAGTGATAAAAGATATAGTCAAAGTGAAAAAGATGAAACCACTAAAAAAATCATTGATAGATTATATGAAAATAATAATACTATAAATTCTAAGAAAAAAGATGATAAATATTACTTTAAAATTATAAGTTTAGATGAATATAAAGAAGGAAAAATAAAACAAAAATAAAAAAAATATTCTATTGTTTTTTTTTTTGATTTAATTATTTTAAATATAATTGAATTCATTTAACCAAATTTTATAAAACAAAAACTAAAAATTTTTTCCATTCGAATTTCTAAATAATATATTATTTAAAAAATGATAGAATGTTTAATGATATTGAGTAAAACAGGAGTGATTCGTTTTTTAAAAATATATTCAGAAAATGAATCAATAATAGATAAAAAAGATTTAGTAGAAAGAGTTTTTAATGCAATACAAAATTCAAATGATACCCAAATTATATATGATTTTATATATTATAATAATGAAATAAGAAGAATTGCTTTTAGACCCTTTGGAACAATATTTATTGTTACAATTTGTGATGAATTAGAAAATGAATTAGCTATATTAGATTTTATTAATGTTATAATGAAAGTTTTAGATGATGTTTTTAAAAATGTTTGTGAGTTACATTTAATAATGAATCCTGAAAAATTATATTTAATTATTGATGAAATGATTAGTGGAGGTATGGTAATTGAAACAAATAAAGATGAAATAATCAGTAATTATCTTTCTAAATGTTAAATAATAATTTTCATAATTATTAATTATACAATTTAATTTTTTAAGGATATAAATCACTTAAAAAAATTTGAAAATTAAAGCAATAGATTTTAAAATTTTGATTTTCAATATAATCATAATATTATGTTCTTTATAAAATGTAAATGAAAACAAATATTAGATATCTTTATTTTATTAAAATTATTTCTTCATAAAAGAATAATTATTTCATAGAAAGAAATTTTGTAAAGAAAAATTGAATAGATTTTTCCCAAAATATCCAAAAATTTATTACATTAATTTATTTTAAAGATAAGAAAACAAGAAATATTAATAAGTTTAACAGGAAGACATTAAAGAAAAACTAAATATAGTATAAATTCAAAAGAAATTTTCAAAAATCAAAAGATAAGAAACAGGTTAAACTTTAATTAATACTTTTTAAAAATTGAATTAGCCAATTAAAATTATATTTTGCTGAAATTTATAATAGATTTAAACAATTAGTTCAAACTGAAGAAAGACAAATTCAATTATTTAAATGTATCTTTAGAATCATCAAATTTCTGAATTTTTCAAAAAAAAAAATTAATAATCTTTGGGACATTATGTTTGAATAATATAATTTATTGTTTGAAGATTTCAGATAACATTTATTTTCAAATTCTTTATATAGAATAATTGTTTATATAAATTATGAAATTACATTAATAAATGAATGTTCCAAATTAAAATGAATCTTTGTTATAATATTTGAAGGAAAATTGAAGCTAAATAATATTCGTTTATTAAAAGAATAAATAATTTAAATAAAAAAATAAAATTTTGAAGGTGACAGATTTCAAAATAAAAATGAAAAAAAAAAATTAAATCAATTATACTGGAAAAAAATAAAAATAGAGGAAATAAAAAATATTATTTTCAGATTCAAACGATAAATTCATAAAATATCTTGAAAAAATATATGATTGAAGAAAATATTTATCCATATGAAATGTATGATGCAGAGTTTCAAAGAAAATCATTATATTAATTCCTTCAATTAAAAAAATTAATATAATGAAAAAGAAAAAATCACATTAGTAGAAATTCAACTCATAATTATCTTTTTTGATTTTTATTCTACTTTTATTTCTAAGGCAAATTTTTTTAAATAACGAGAGAAATAATTATTTGGCAAAATATTAGATGAACTAGATATTATACTAATATTCATAAAAAAAAGAATATTTTAATTTCAATCATTTTCTAAAAGAAATAAAAGCAAAAAACAATCATTGAATTTAAAAATATAAAAAATATTGAAAAAATATATTAATAGTTTTATTTTGATAAATTAATTGATATATTACATAAAGTAATTATTGAATCTAAATAAATAATTAACAATTTTTGATAAAAGTAATAGATAGATTAAAGATAGTTAAATATAAATACCAGAATTCTTTATTAATAGAGTATTCAATTTAAAATTAAAATAGTATCATAAAAAAAAATAATTTGATGTAGAATATTTTCTTTTCATTAGATTATTTATAGAATTATAGAAATTTTGAACATTAAAAAAATTCATAAATGAAAGTTAAAAACTATTTAGATAAATATGAATATAATTTTTAAAACAAAACAATTAATTTGTATATAAATACAAAAAAATATTTATAAAATATAAATAATGAAATAATAAAATTTAAATATTAAATAAAATATATTTAATAAACAAAAGGTTATTCTAGCATTGTATATTATATAAATAATATATAAAAATATTAATTTTTATTTTTCAGTTATTGAAAATTTTTTTTCTCCAAGATTAAATTCCATTTCTCCATTTAATTGAAGTGCTTTTCCTTCATTTAATAATAATTCTGTTCCATTTGTACTTCCATTATCAATTAAAAAAAAAATATTATTATTTTTATCACAATTAATAGTTAAATGAGTTTTACTAATTAAATCATTTTTAATTTCAATAGTACAATTAATTCTTCCTATTGTAATTGGAATTTTATCCTCATTTAATATATATTTTTGTTCATCATCCATTGCACCTCCTTTTTTAATGTTTATATAAATATTTTTTTCTTCTCTTTTTATTAAAATAGAAAAAATAATAGTACCTATTTTAATATAATTTTTATGCTCAGAATCTAAAGTAATTTGAGTATAAGGATTAATATTAAGAGAAAAATATATTCCTTTTGCTAAAGATCTTAAAATATAATGACAAATTTTTTGTTCAAAATATATATAAAATAAAGCAATAGTTCTATTTACATTTGGATTAGTTATTTCTGAACTAATTATAATATCATCTAAATGTAAATTAGATTTATTTCTTGAATAATTTAAGTCAACACCAAAGAATGTTAATTTTCCTTTATATCCAATTTCATTTCCTTGAAGACCAAATTCATCAATTATTATATTTTGTCTATTTAAAAATAAATTTGGAAATGTTATAGGAGGTGATATATATAATATTTTTTCTGAGTTAATTATTCTATTTTGTTCAATTATTGGTAATGTTGATATATTATTTTGGCTGTATTCATTTTTATCTGGATTTAAAATATTTGTATAATTATTTTTATCATTATTTTTTTTAGTGATATCATTCGATTTATTATAATCTACATATACTTCTTTTTTTTTGATTAATTGATTCTCTTTAGTTGTAAAACAAGACTAAATACTAAATATAAATAATTATAATACAAGAAACTCCCATAAGTCCATAAAATTTTAATTATTATCTAATTTAATAGTTTTAGATATTTAAAAAATTTTTTCTCGATTTTTTTTCGATATTTTTAGACAATAAATAAATAAAAATATATAAAATTAAAAATGAATTCTGATATTTAACTATATAAAATTAATTCATTGTTAAATGGATATATTTATTGTTATTCATATTAATATTTTACTTTTTATATTAAAAAAAACTTATTTATTAATGCAATGCTTTATTTTTATATAAAGCATCAACAACATGTTCAGGTAAATTCTCATAAATTTTATACATAGTAGGATCTTCTTTTTTAATTTTATTAAATTTACTTTTAGTAATTTTCATCATTTCCAATTCAAACTCATCTAATTTTTCTTTATGAAATAATTGAGTTTTTAAACTTCTTTTATCTTTAACTTTTCTTTTTTCAGATTCTTTTAAAGAATGTTTATATATTATATCAAAATTAATTGGAGGAAGAGGTTGAATTGTTTCAGAATCAGCTCTCAAATATTTAAAAGCAGTATATAATTTTAAAACATGATCTTTGCTCAAATTAGTAGAAATTCCTAATAATTTTTTTTGATGATCACTTAAAGTAGATTCTTTATCATTTTTTAAAGTTTTATATTTCTTTCTAAAGTCAGGAGCTAAACCATATAATTTATCGAATTTATCTTTGATTTTTTGTTTTTCATCTATTTTTTTATTTTTAGGTTTTTCATCAATTTGTTCAATATAAGGGACAATCAATGAAGTATCATCTTTATCAATATATTCTAATAAAGGCCGTTTTGAATGAGGATGAGAAATTCTTCCAGGAACATCAATTCCCATACTGCTTTTCTTACTTTTAGTGTGGCAATGATCATCATCATTTGTAGTAAAAAAACTCACTCTTTTACTTTCTTTTTTTTGTACATTTTTCATGAATTAAATTTTAATGAAATATAAATAAAAAAAATTACATATCTCAAAAAAATAAAATTTTTAATATAAATAAAATAAGAAAAAAATGAGCAAAAAAAGCAAATTACGTAGTTCTAAACTTCGTTCAAGTATAGTAGAAGAGTTTGACTTTGGTGATCTTGATGTAAATCCTTTAATTCGTGATTTTATGATAAGAGAAGCATTTAATATGTTTGATGAAGATCACTCAGGTGATATAGATAAAAGAGAATTTAATAAATTAATAAATACATTAGGATTAGAATTAAATGATAAAAGACAATTAGAATTAATGAAAGAAATGGATAAAGATGGATCAGGAACTATAGATTATGATGAATTTTTTGCAATAATGTGTAAATTTCAATTTGGTAAAGAAAGTCCAATTCAACTTCATTTAGAAAGTACATTTAATGATTATGATAAAAATATGGATTCTTTAATAACAGCAGATGACTTTAAAAAAGTTTCTGAAGAATTAGATACAATACCAATTTCACAAGAAGATGCAGAAATGTTTATTACTTTTTGTAAACATTTTGGAAAAGAAAAAGGAATTGTTAGTGCCAGAAATGATGCAGTTACTTTAGAAGAGTTTATTAATACTTTAGTTAATTTAAATTTTCTTTTGGAAACAAAAGCAGAAGATAAAAGAAGTAAACAAGCTAGTTTTACTGGACATGCTGATAGTAATAATCCAAATAAAAGTCAAATGGGAGAAAGTCAAGTACAAAGTGAAAAATATACTAATAGTTTGTTTAAGAAAAGTGAAAAAAATGCTAATACAAGTAAAAGTGAAAGTTTCCAATAAATTATCTTAAATTTATTTAGTTTTATAATTTGTTTTTTTTTGATATATTTAGAAAAATCTTTTTTTTGATGATTTGTTTTTGATTTAAATCAATATTATATTTTAAAAAAAAATTTTTATTTATTTATATTTCCTTAAATACATTTTTATTTATTTTCCATCAATAGGTTTATAATAAATTAAAGTAATAACTTTTTGTTGGAATCTATGATAAGAACCAACTCTAGTATATCTTTTATTTCCAACACAAGCTAAAATAACATGAAAAATATTAACATGAGGAGGAGAAAGAATTTTTTTATAAGAATTATTTTCATCATTCATTGAATGATAACTAAAATTAAGAAATTTACTTCTTCCTATAATAATTTGATTAGAATTAATATTAATTCTAAAAAGATCTTGATAATGAAAAGGAGTTACAGGAGCTTCTGCATTCATTTGTTCTCTTGTTTTACTTATACACCAAGTTTCTTTTTTAATTTTATTTTTTTTTTCTTTTGTTATATCATTATTTATTTTCTTTTTTTCTATTTTTATATTCTTTAAATCTATATAATTATTTATATTTGAATGTCCATCATCTTTTTTTTCATAATTATTTGAATAAACCCATTTATCATCTACAATAAATTTAAATATTATTTCTTGTCTTGGTAAATTTAATTCTAATTTAAATACTCCTTTTTCTTCTTGTGTCATTGGAAAAAATTGATTCCAATTTGCAAAATTTCCTGTTAATTGGACTTTTTTTCCTCCTTCTTTCCAATAAAAAATAAAAGGAACTTTTGTATTATCTTCTTGAGTTTCTTCATATGTTTCTAAAGATGATGAAGATTCATCATTTGAAGAAAAATTTTTTCTATCATTTCTTTCTGATGATGATGAACTTGAATTCATTCCTTCATAATTTTGTAATCCTTCATTTGCCCATGCTGAAAAAGCCCTTTCTAAATTTATTTTTGATTTTGATGATTTTGAACTTCCTTCAAAATATATTTCATTCCCCATTTCTATTAATTTTTAAAAAATGATTTTTATTAAAATCTATAAAATAAATCAATGAAAAAAAATAAAATAATAATTTATTTCTTTTATAACCCCAAATAAGTTTTAAAAAAAAAATGGACGATGACTTAGAAAATTATGAAGATATAACAAAAATAAAGACATATGCAGATTACTTAGATCGTTTTGTAACAAAAGAAGATTTAATGTACTTGGAAGACGAGGAATTAGCACGTGATGTTAAGGAATTATATGCAGTGAACAAGGGTGAAATTCGTAGTAAAGCAGATTTCGATAGAAAAAAAAGAGAAATAGAATTATTAAATAGAGAAGATGATTCAAAAGAAAGACCCTTATTTTCATTAAATATGAATTATAAAAAAGGTTCATTTTTAGATCAATTACAAGAAAGAGAAAGTGAAGTTAGAAATGGTAGAAAAAGTACAATAATATTTATAAGATATAAGGATAAAAAAGGAAAAGAAACTTCAGCATATATTGATTATAGAGAAAGATTAAAAAGTGATGATATGGAAGGTGTTTTTAAAGAAGGTAAACCTTTATTACCAAAACCTACTGATTTATCTTATTATAATTGGACTATTCAAAAAGTTTTAAGTAATGATTCTACTTTTTTTAGAGTTGATGCTGGTCCTAAAGAAAGATTATCTTTTAAAAATAATACAGATAGAAAAATTATTAATGTTGATTTAGAATATTTAGATAAACATCCTAACTTAGATGTTAAGAGAATTCCTATTAATTTTAAAAATAGAGATGGTGCAAAAGATATTATTAAAGAAACTGATAAAGGAAAATTACCAAATAAAATTATTGTCACTCCTGTTGATGTGAAAAAAGAAAATTTGAAATTGAGAAAAAAAGGAAAAGATAAAAAAGATGATGAAGAAAATAAAGAAGAAGATAATTGGGGATATCAACAAATTGTTATTTTTGATTATGAAACCAGAAGTAAATAAATTTAAGTTTTAAGGTTTTGAATAAATTGTTGTTACTTTTTCTTTTTAAAAATTATATATTTGATGATAAACTTTTTATATTTAATATTTTTTTATTTGTTTTTTTTTTGGTTATTCATATTAATTGTATTTTCAATATTTTTTTTAGAATGTTTAGAATAATGTAATTGTTTTGATGAACATAATTAATTTATTGTTATATTATATTTTAAAGTAATTACCTTATTAATTGCTGAATTTAAATTATATTTATTTGAAAATATCCATTTTTATTCTTATTGAAATTTCATTAAATTTTGTTTATTGTTGGCTTTTTAATTTTGAATAATAAATATGTTTATTTTTATGATTTATTTTAAATCATTTTTTTGTAATAAATTATAAAATTTATAAGTAAATAAAATACTAAAAAAAAAGGATAATATAATATTTAAATTGATACACAAAATAAAAAATTAATATAAAATAATAAATAAAATCATTATTTTTCTATATAATAACTTGATAAACTTCATCTTCTTTTACCTCAATAAACCATCATCAAAACTAATAATATAATAATTATTGAAAAAAGACCATTAACTAGATTTATAAGAATAACACATCTCATATTATTTTCAAAATATAAATCATTTCTTCCAAACCAAGGATTAGAATGAGGATCACATTAATTATCTCTTTTATCATTTAAATTATATTTTTTATTGAATTTCAATTTATATTTAAATTAAAAAAATTTTGATAATTAATTTATTTATCCTTTTTTCATTCCAAGAATGAGTTACAATTATAAATAAAGTTGGAGTTATATTATTGATTCTCATGAAATATTTTAAATAAATCTCCATCTCTTATTAATCTATATAGTAAATTTATTTTTAATAAATTATATGATTTATTCAATTTTTAAGAGATATTTTATTTTATTTTTAATCAATTATAATTTTTTAATCTAATGATAATCCTTTTTACTTTTTGATCTTTATTTATTATTAAAATACAAAGAAATTAGATTTAAAATATTTTTAATAATAATTTAAATGAATAAAATAATGATTTAAATTTGAAAATAAATGAATTAAAATTCATTTTAACAAAACAGAAATTTCAGAAAATAAAATAATATCCTAAAGCAAGAAATAAATTTATTAGATGAAGAAATAACATTACTAATCAAATTTGAGAAATAAAAATTGAGTTTAACATTTTTTCAAGAAATATTATTGTAAAATTATCTCTTTCACCTTCAATAAATCATTTATTTGATTTTATTGAAACTAGCATTTTTCAATTGAATCATAACAAACAAATAAATATTTATTTTTTATTTCTTCTAAAGTAATATCTTTTCATATTCTAAATTAAAATAATTGACTTCGATTAAAAGAAAATTTTCTTCATTTATAAAATAATATTCAATTTTCTATTTATTTCTGGTGTTATGTTCATTATTATAATTAAGTAAAACAACATTATCCATTTATTTTTATTTTATATTTTACTTAAATTGCCTTCTACTTAGTGAATAAGAACAAAAATTTAAAAAAAAGAAAGAATAAAAATATAAAATAAATTAAAGATTAATTCCCTCAAATAAAAAGTAAAAAATTAAAACTTTTTTATTCATTCAATTTATTCATAATATTAATTTTAGCTTCAATACTTTGAATTAACATATCTCCAATTTCATCTCCAATTTTAGTATTTTTAACATAACCACCTTTAATTTTCATTTCTTCTTTTTTCATTCTCACTTTATTATCAACATTAGTAGCTTGATCTTGAACAATTTTAATTTTTTGATATAAATTTCTTCCTTTGTCTTTTTCATCTAAAGTAATAGAAACTAATTTTTTATTAGCTTTATTTTTCTTTTTAAAATCATCTAAATAATTTATTGGTTTTTCTGGTTTTGGATGAAGTAATCTTATTGGTTTTAATTTCGGATTTTTATTATTTATTCCATTGAATTCTGCACTTTTTATATTTGATATATTATCTATTGATATATTTGATAAGGATTTTATTTTTGGTGATTGAAAATGATACATTTCTATTCTTCTTTTATTATTTATTTCTGTATTTAATACACTTCTTTTATCTATTTTTTCTGTTCTTTCTTCTCTACTTTTTTTTAATTTTTGATTAATTATTGGTTTAGGAACAGCTTTATTTGAGTAATTTATTTTTGACGCTTCTAATTCTTTTATTCTTTCCAATTTCTTTTTTTCTTCTTCTTTTTTTTGCTTTTCTTCTTTTTCTAAATTTAATATTGCATTTGTTTTATATGATTGAACTAATTGATTTCTATCATTCCACATTTCATGTAATAATTTTGTTTTTTCTTTTTCTTCCATTTCCATATTTTTTTTCTGTTTTTTTAATTTTGAATCTAATTCTTGTAATTCTTCTTTTGTTATTGATTCTTTTTTTTTTATATTTGTTTTTTCAATTAATTTTAATTCTTCATTATCAAATTTTTCTTTATTTATATAATATAAATATTCTTTTTCAGTTTTTTGATTTTTTTCATTTATATGTTGTTTTGTCTTTTCTAATATTTGTTCAATTTCTTTTTTTCTTTTTATCATATTTTGTCTTTCTTTTTCATTTTTTTCAGCAAATATTTTTTCTTTTTTTTCTAAGTCTTCTTTTTCTTTTTCAATCAGCATTTTTTCTCTTCTTTCAAAAGTAATTTTTTTATCTTCTGTTAATTTTCTTGTTGATTCTAATGAATTTCTTAAATATCTTTTAGCTTTTTCTTTATATAAATCTCTATCTTTTTCAAAATTATCATAAAAATTATGCATAATTTCATTTTTAGTTGGTTTAGTTAAATCAGTTATTTTTTCCATTTGTAAATTTAAATCATATAATCTTAAATTTAATTCTCCTTTTCTTTCATCGATTTCTCTTAATTTTGCTCTTTTAATATTTTCTTCTACAATTCCTCCTTTTAAACCAATTTGACTTTGTCCTTCTATAAATTTTTTGCTATCATCTAATTTTTGAATTGTTATTTTAATTTGTTGTTCATTATTTTTTAAATTTTTTAATTTTTTTATTGTTTCTCTACTTAATCTTCTTTTTAATATATTTGAATTATTTAATATTGAATTTACATTTGATGAAACTGATTTTATTTGAATATTATTTTGATTTATATCATTTTTTATATTTTCATTTGTTTTATTTAAACTTTCAGAAACTCCTCTTTTTATTTTTGAAGGAACATCTAAATTATCATATTGATTTTGTAATGTTTCTGTTATTAAAACTTTTTTTTCTGTTTCATTTATTGGTACATCTATATTTAATTCTGATTCTTCATTATTTTTTTTATGACTTGATGAAGGGATTTTTTCTTCTTCTTTTTCTTCTTTTTTTTCATCTATTTCCGTTTCTTCTTTTTTTTCTTCTTCTTTATTTAATTCTTCTATTTTATTGTCTTCCATAAAAAAAAATATTAAAATATTGATTGTCTAAATCGTTTTTAAAAAAATATTAATTTTTTTTCATTCAATAAGAATCAACCATAAATATAAAAAAAATTTATAAAAACCAAAAAAAATAATATTAATATAATAAAGAGTATTATTTATTTATTTTCGGCAATATAAAATTTGAATGTGAATTTGATTTTCTTATTTTTTCTATTCTTTCTCCTAATAATTCATTATCTTTTCTTATTAAATTTCCTTTAAGAATTCTTATTTTATTTCGATTTTTTAATAATAAATTTGTAAAACTTTGATTATCATTATTTAAACCATATGGAATTGGTTTTTTTAATCTTAAATTTTTTATTATTTTTTCATGTATATTAAATTGTTGTTTTTGTTCAAAACTTAATTGTCTTCTAAAAAAAATTTTAAGTGAATTATTTCTTGGAAGAAAGAAAGGAAAATTTTTCTTATTTAAAAATTTATTTTCTCTGTTTTGAATATTATATATTCTATTTCTTAAAGCTTTATCATTTTCATAATTATTTCTTCTAGTTAAATGTCCTTTAGGATTATAAAAAACTGACATACCAAACATTTTAAAATTAATTCACAAAAATATAAAAAATAAAATTATATAATAAATTAAATTTCACAAATTTAATTTTAAATGATTAAAAAAAGTCTTACAAGCAACGAAATAGAAATATTTAATGAAAAAGAAAAACAAATTCAAGAAATATATTTTCAAGAATTTAATGATTTATATCCAAATATATTAAAATATCAAAGTGGAAAATTTTTGACAAATTTATTTAAAAGAGTTAAATTAACTTTCCTTTCTAAATTTAACGACTGTCCAAATAATAGAATAATAGATAAGATAGAAAAATATATAATAGAAACATATTATACAAAAGAATATCAAAATGCATTTGAAATATTTAAAACCCTAAAAAATAAAATTGAATCAATATCTGAAAACGAAAAACAAAATTATATTTTTAACGGACAAAATTTTATTAAACATTGTAATAAAAATGAATTAGCTATTCATACATGTGGAAGTAAATTATATTCAAATAAATTAATTTCAGACGAAGAAACAATATTAATTTGTTTTAAATGTCATCAAATATATAAAAATGAAATGATTAAAATGTTATGTGATAATTGTGATGATGAATTTTATACTAAATTATATATTGAGAATAATTATAATGGAAAATTACAACCAGCAACTTGGTTAAAATATCATTGTAATGCAATAATAAATGATAAAATGAAATGTTTAACTTGTCAAAATGTATTATATATTGATCCTTCATGTAGTAAAATAGTAAGATGCTTAAAATGTAATTATTGTAAAAATGTATCTGAAATAAATTTTAAATGTATTCTATGTAAAAAAGAGTTTAATTCAGAAGCCAAAATTTATAATCCTTTAGAATTTAAAATATTAAAAATGACAGTTAAAGATACTTTAATTAATCGAATTAAAGCAATTCCAAATGAAAATAATACTAGTGAAATTGATTTTAAATGTGGTTGTAAATTTAATTATAATGAATATAAATATTATCATAAAACTAATTGTAAAGGAATTATGTTAAAAGGAATTATGAATAAAAAAAGAATATTAGTATGTTCACATTGTCATTCTTTAAATTTCTATGAAAATTATGTTTGGATTTGTCCTATTTGTAATCAGAGAACAGGAATAAATATTTCTGAGAAGAATATAAATAAAGAAAATAAATTAAATAATAATTCAAAAAGTAAAAGTAAAGATAGAAAAAAAAGCATGATATATAATTCTTCTGAAAAAGAAAATATTTATGAAATTGAAGATTCAAAAAGTGAAATTAGGAGAAGAAAAAATTCTTGTGATGAAAAATTTAAAAAAATGAGAATTGAATATTCTCCAATTAATATGTTAGTAAAAAATTATCAAAGAAATTGTCCTTTAAGTTCAGCAATGAAACATTATCTTTCAAATAAAGAAAATCAAAGTGAAATATTAAATCAAATTCATATCAATAATTATAATTTAAAAAAAGATATTTCTCCAATTAAAGTATTAAAACAAAAATTAATTTCTAAATTTGATGAATCAATATCTCCAATTAAAAAAAAGCATTCTGAAGAAAAAAAAGAAGAAAAGAAAAAATCAGAAGAAAAAAAAATAAAAGTAGATAAAAATTTATCAAAAGAAGAAAAAAAAGAGAATATATATAAAATAAATTATAAATTTAATGCAGATGATTATGAAATAAAGAGTAAAATAGGAGAAGGAAGTTTTGGGAAAATTTATAAAGTACAAAAAGATAATATAGAATATGCCATGAAGAAATTAATAGGGACTTCAAGTAAAGATTTTAATATATTAAAACATGAATATGATATTTTATTATCAGTTATAAATTCTAAAAAAATAAATGTTATTAAAATATATGGAATGCAAGCAAAAATTTTAGATAGAACAACAATAGTTTTATATATATTAATGGAACTTGCTGAAAAAGATTGGGAAAAAATTATTATAGAAAGAGCACATAAATTAAATTATTATACTGAAGAAGAATTATTAAATATAATGAAAGTATTAATTTATTCTTTTTCAGAATTACAAAAAGAAAAAATCTCTCATAGAGATATTAAGCCTCAAAATATATTAATTTGTAAAAATAATACATTTAAAATTGCTGATTTTGGAGAAGCTAAAGAATTAAAAAATAATAATTTAAATACTGATATGCAAACTATTCGAGGAACTGAATTATTTATGAGTCCTATTTTATTTCAGGGAATGAGATTAAGAAGATTAAATTCTGTTAAACATAATATTTATAAAAGTGATGTTTTTTCTCTTGGTTTTTGCTTATTATTTGCTTCTACTTTAACTTTTAATTCTTTATATGATATTAGAGAAGTTTATGTTATGGAAAAAGTTGAAAAAAATATTAGAAAATATTTAAATGGAAAATATAGTGAAAAGTTCATTAAGTTAATTTTATGTATGTTAGAAGTTGATGAAAATAAAAGAATGGATTTTATTGAGTTGAATAAATTTATGAATGAAGAATTTGGAATTTAAATTTTTTTTGGTGATTTATTTATTATATATATAATAAACAAATTATTATTTTAAATTTTTTTTAATATTCTTAATAAAATTTGAATCAACCAAAATCCCATTTAATTTAAATATCATAACAAACAAATTATCTCTTTTTAAAAATCCTCAACAATGAAATTGAATAATAAAAAAAAATATAAACCGTCTTCTCCTAAAAAAAATTAAATCCATTATAAATAAAATAAATAACTTCCAATAAAAAAAAATTTATAAAAAAATGGATAAACCACTAGTAGAAAATCAGGAAGAGAAAGTTGAACATGTTCAATTATCTCGTATAATGCGTTTGATAATCTTTGTAACATTTGTATCATTATCAATAGTAATGTCAGGAGACAACGGTGTATTATCATCATCATCAAAAATGATAAAAAAAGATTTAGGACTTTCAGATTCAGAATATGGTCTTTTTGGTTCAATTCCATCAACTGGAAGAATAATAGGTTCATTAGTATTTATGGGTCTTTTAGCAACAGATAATAGGAAATTACTTACTGTATGTTGTTTAGCTGTTAATGGAACAATGTTTTTTGTATATTTAATTACAAAAAATAAATTTATCTTATTTGGTGTCAGATTCACTATTGGTACCGTTAGAATTTATCCCCATATTTATATTCCTGTTTGGGTTGATCAATTTGGTGTTAAACCACTTAAAACTCTTATGATGACTGTTATTAATATTACTAGTCCTTTAGGACAAGTCGTTGGATATGCTATTGGAACTTTTAATGTTCCTGAAAAATGGCCTTATAGTTTCGCTCTTGTTGGTTGTTTAATTTGGGGTATTGGTTCTATTATTATTATTTCACCTACTAGATATTTCTCTGCTAAATATTCTTGGGTAGGTTATTATGATGGTGATCAATTAGTTCCTACTTCCAATCCAAGAACTGGAAATTCTGTTTTTGCTTCTGGAGAAATACAAATGAAAAAAAAAGCTAAAGGTGGTTCCATGTTAGAAATTTTAAAAAAAGGAGCTTTTATTTTTTCAAGTTATACAAGAGCAAATTTATTATTTATTTTCCAAGTAATACATTTATTCATAACAGATTATGCAACAAATGGTTTAAAAATCCAAGATAAAAAAGAAATATTAAAATATTACGGACCAGCATCAGTATTGGGTCCAACATTAGGAGGAAGTTTTGGTGGATTTGTATCAACTTCAGTTGGAGGATATGAGAATAAGAAGAGTGTATGGGTATGTATAGCATTTGGTACATTAACTCTCTTAATGACATTCCCATTATCATTAGCAAAATCAATGAAAATAGTAGGAGTATGTCTCTTTGGCTTCTTCTTCTGTGCTAGTGCAGTTTTACCTACAATAGTAGGTTATATTATTTCATCTATTCCAAAAGCTCATAAAGGTGCTGGAAGCTCACTTAATTTACTTATTAGTACTCTTGCTGGAAATTTACCTGGTCCTATTATTTATGGATTTATTAATGATAAAATGAAAGCTACTAATCCTACTTTTGCCTGGAAATGTACTATTTTCTATTTTTTCCTTGGCTACACAAGCTTGTTAATAGCCTGCTTCACTAGATATAAAGATTTAGTCAGAAAGGAACAAGAAGAAAAAAATCCTGATGTTGAAATTCCGACTAGAACTTAAAATTTTGGGAATTGTATTATCGTTTTTTATGAATTGAGTTATTTATTTTTTATACTTTTTTTTTGCTTAGTTTAGTTTTTTTGGGTTTTTAAGTTTTATTTAAGGATTTATTTATGAATTAATTAAATTTATGTTATTTATATTTATTTTATTAAAAAAATTAAATATGTAAATATAAAGATTCTAAAAAATAATTAAAAAATCAAAAAAAATATATAATAAATTAACTAAAAACTTATTTATTTTTCTTTTCATCCTTATCATTTTTCTTATTTCCTTTAGAATTAGTACTTGCTTCAGTATCAACTTTACTTCCACTAGAATCAATATCTCCTAAAATTTTAAACATTTGGCTTTGATAATTATTATTTCTACCAGAAGGATTAAGACTACTAAAATTAGAATTACTTAAAAGAGAGGTACTTCCATCTCTAAACATTAAAGAAAATTTGGAATCATTTTTTAAATTTAATTTTCTTAAATTATTTTTTTCATTTTTTAATTTTTCATTTTCTCTTAACAACTGTTCATTTTTTCTTTCAACTGATAATAATTTATCATTTAATTCACTATATTTTGTTTGTAAATTATCTTTTTCAATATTCCATTTTGCTTTTTCTTTTTCTAATTCTAATAACAATGTTCCTCTTTTTCCTTCTGCTTCTCTTAAATTTTTTTCTATATCTGATATTTTTTTTTTTAAATTTTCTTTTTCTTTCTCATTTGATGATATTAATTCTGAATATTTATTATCATATTCACTTTTTAATGTTTCTTCACTTAATTTTAATTTCTCTTTTTCTTTATTTATTTCATCTAATTTTTTAGTTAAATTTTCAGGGTTATTATTTTTGTTTTTATTCATTTCATTTTCTAATCTTAAACTTTTTAATTCCTTTTCTAATTCTTTATTATTAGTTAATAATTCTGAATATAATTTATTATGATTTTCTTGAATATCTTTTATTTGTTTTTGATATTTTTGTTCTAAATTAGTTATTAAATTTTGAGTGGAACTTTCTAATTTTTCTTTTTCAGAATTACTTTTTTTTTGAATTGTTTCAATCATTGTTTCAAATCTTTTATTTGAATCTAATTGTTCTTTTTTTAAATTATCTCTTTGTTGTTCTATAAATTTAATTTTGCCTTCCCATAATATTTGATCTTTTTCATATTGAGTCTTTTTATCTAATAATAATGTTTCTAATTCTGCTATTTTTGTTTTCATTGATTTTTCATTTGAATTTAAATTACTTTTAAATGAATTATTTTCTTTTGTTAATATATTTATTTGTTTATCTTTTTGTATTTTTTCCTTATTATAATTATCCTTTAATTCATCATAATTTTTTTGTAAATTATTTAATTTTTCTGTTAAATTATCTTTATCTTTAATAATTAATTGGTTTTGTTTTATAAAAGATTGTTCTAAATCTTTCATTTCTTTTTTTTTACTTAATAATTTACTTTCTAAATCGGATTTTTCTTTTTTTATTCTTTCAAATTTTTCATTCAAATCTTTTTCAACTTCATTTCTTAAAGCAAATAATCTTTCTTCATATCTTTTTTGATTACTTTCAATGACTTTTGAAGTTTCTTCATTTTTTTTATTTAAATATTCTATTTGTTGATTTAATAAAGCATTATCTCTTGTATATTCTAAATTTTTAACCATTGAACCATCATTTAAATCATTATATTTTTTTTTTAATTCTTCATATTT